>Ga0307514_10000111_pt1 | contig 225943 bp, 260 predicted proteins | sample 16_EM_MG_FD_203088 | JGI IMG/M metagenome (GOLD analysis project Ga0307514, IMG submission 203088) | Populus trichocarpa ectomycorrhiza microbial communities from riparian zone in the Pacific Northwest, United States - 16_EM | ecosystem: Host-associated > Plants > Roots > Unclassified... | reverse complement strand
ACAATCGTGCCTACAATCGTGCCTACAATCGTGCCTACAATCGTGCCTACAATCGTGCCTACAATCGTGCCTACAATCGTGCCTACAATCGTGCCTACAATCGTGCCTACAATCGTGCCTACAATCGTGCCTACAATCGAACCTACAATCGAACCTAAAATCGAGCCTACAATTGAATCATCAAGAGCAGCTATTGCAGCCAAAACTCAGTCCACTCAAAAGTCTGTCACAATCTCAGAGTGAAGAATTTGACACCGACAACTAGCGCATATGAAACATACTGCCATAACGTCTCTAGTCAAGAGATACACAAATGAGGATTCTATGTGCACAGTCTGCATCCAGGCCAACAACAAACAAATGTTTATCAAAGTGCCAGTCAAGTGCACTACGAGGCACTTTCATCACCGAAATGTACAATTGTTCGGAAGTCATAAATCAATGACTCACCAATTCCGAACAGCCACACCAAGCCTTCCAGAAGCTCTCAAAAGCTTCCAACCAGGCTGAATGCAGAACAATGTGCTTCTCAGGTGCTCTGAGAAGTACTTCGAAGTGTTTCTCAACGCTCATAAAGTTGCAGAACAGCATACAGGAATATTCTAGGGAGTATGAAGTTGCCTTCAGAATGCTATATAATGATGTCTTCAAGTTGTTAAAATTTCGGAGATGCTGGGACTACGAAACGTGTCACCAAGACCATTCCAGTGCACTTGGAGTCAGACACTCCAGGATTGATAATATATAATATCTATATGGAATAGTAAAATTCGATAAACTATCTCACAGCAATACACCTGAATCAGAATTTCTAATCTATATATTATACAGTCCAGTACGTATCTTAATCAACATGATTATTTACAAGCTATATGCTATCGATGCTGCCTGATGCAGCATTTTCCCACACCAAATGTGCCGGTCCAACTATGGCTCCAATGGGTTCAATATGCATCTTATTCGTCTGTTTGACCTCCCGGATGAACCTCTCAACACAATGAGCCCAACCATGCAGATCTTTGAACTTCGTTGGAATCACCACCACGTATTCTTGAGCTTGAGGACATAATACCCATTGTTGGGTCTTGTTGCACCTTTTAGAAAACGTGGATATTGCTTTGCCAGCTGGCAGGCACTCCTGAAATTGGTGGATCTGATTTGGTTGAGTCCAGCCAAAATATAAGACCAGAAAAGAAGCAGTTCATCTTTAGAAGGGTTATTGAGGTTATTCTCTTCACTTTGCATATACTGGACCCAGATGTTATGAGCTTTAGGCATGATCCCCTGGTTGGCATTGGTATATTCTACCTTGCAATCAAGTCCCAGATGCTCCACAGAAGTACGGTTGTGAAATGGTTGACGGTCGTACAACAGTCCATTATGGTGTTTAATGATTGAATTGTCAATGAGTACAATCTCATCATATCTAAGCATGAGTGCACAAACATTGGGTCCCCAGTCCGCTTCACTTTGAGCGCAGAATCACTGTTCAACGTTGGGAATTCCGAAATCTTCTGATGCATCACTGAGTGGAATTAATATGATACTTCTGTACACTCCACTGACATGCGTTTCTCCCAAATGATATACCTGCTTTGATACAGAGCTGATAAAGGGCTCGTCATGAATTGTTTGAAGACGTGACAGATGGGCTATGTGTGTACTTTGCCGTATATTCGTAGTGGACAGTCGGTTGAAAACTGTTGCAGAGTCAACATCGTACCAGCCTTGGAGTGTAAGATATGACAGTATCTGCTCCATATAGTCAACACCGGTATGCTGGTCGTTATGCATAAACATCTGTCGAATGTAATTGACTTTATTCCTAGATCAATCTGCCTCTTTCACATTGGTGATATGTCGCTGTTCAGAAATATCAGTGGTGAAATTGTCACCAGAACCCATTCGGCAAATTGACTGTGATATATGACTCACATGATACATCATTGGATATCCGAAATGGATAACGCTCTGTCCGATGGTTTCCTGGAGTGCCTGAATGCCGATTGTCTCCCACAAAGCTTCAAACTAGATCAGGCGGATGGAGAATTCGTTCTTGAACCATATCTGTTCATTGAAGGTGATGCCCTACATCTCTCTCTCCAGCTGGATCGTGATGGGCTCGGTATCAGCGAAGCTCCACGTTGTGGCTTCGGTCCCAGCATCAGATAGACGGTTCTGAAATTGAAGTCGCTTGTCAGCAGTCATATTTGCCACCCCCTAAGTCTCGTCTTCGGCTGTAGTTTTCATAAGTGCAAGGTGTTTTGCGAATATCCTTCTGGGACCGGTTGCCTTAGTCCCAACTTTCTGCGATAGTTGTTGCTCGTGATATTGCAATATCTCAATGAAATGCTTGCATTAAGCATGTGTCACTGGATGGATTTCGCGCTCCAATCGCTTGATTACCCTCTGATGATCAGCATCTGACCCAGTGGTTGCTGCTTACCGGGCGCTGTTCCGGTACACCTGAAATTGCCTGCACTGTGTTGAGGAAACCTTTCCAGCCCCATACACTAGGGCCTCCGTTGCAGCACGTATCTTATGAATATATTGTTTGCGTAACTGATAGAAACCCATTGCCAAAAGGTCAGCTACTTTGGCCTTAGCAGACTGCGACATGTTCCGTTCTCGAAAAATTCCTTTCTTCTGGTCAAATTGCTTGAGTGTATTGTCTAGTGCTTTGAGGGGTAGATCTGAGTGATTTTGTTGGCTAACAAGTGAAGAGAATTCACATATTGCCCGTACGGCTCTGATTACAATTTCATTGGAGGCTGATTCCGCCACAGTTTTCCCATCATTCTTGGACCAGACAAGGATTGGAGTGCAATTCACAGCCAGTGTTCAGATCATTCCACGGATTACTTCACCTTGCACGGTACCGCGTTTCAAAGTCTCGAATGGTTTGGAGAAGTACTGGAGACCGGAATATCGTATCACCGATGTGAATTGATTGTCAAATTGATCCTTGACCTGTCTCGCTTTCAGGTATTTGAGCAGCCAGTGCAAGAAGCCTTTAACTATACCCAGAAGTAGATAATGCATTTCATCAGGCTGCCAAAGCCGTTAGCCGTTGCAGAGAGGGAATTGCCAGAACTGGTTGCGGATTGGATGGACACCAAGAGTGTCCAGAGCATCAATATTGTATTCCTCCAGCACTGCCAAGTGAATATGCTGGTCTCTTGAGTTATCAAGTGGCCGAAAAGGGGAATGCCCCCTCGGCGCACAATTAGGAATTTTGCACATCAGACTTGAGCCATATGAGACTTGAACAACCATACCATGTTCAGGATAATCTCCTACGGATGCAACCAACGGAGGGTCACATTGTCGTTGGAATCCATCAGCAGAATCCCATTTGAAGCTGGGGCCAGCGATCCAAAGATGCCTAAGTTGTGACAGCACAGTTCCAACCGAGGAATGCCAGGCTTTGTCTATGATGTTGGCACCTTTCAGGAATCATGGGATCTGGCCGGTGAGTACCCAGGCATGCTTGCTAGGTGTATGGCGGTTACCATTTTAAACAGTACGTACTGCGAGATACAGCCGCTAGGCATGTTTAATGTCCGAAATATTGGGCAAATGAGTTTTGTCGGATGCACAAATGACTGGCAGAATCGTCACTCCGGCAGGACGTTGATCTTGAGTACCCCACTACCACATGGCCATGTTCATCTCACTGGAGATTGAATGACCCTGAGTGACCGCGAGGCACACCAGTTCGAAATCGGACTGTGTCTAAAAAGTAGTGTTAGCAATGGGTCCAAATTGCCAGGTCGGTTCCGGGTCCGGTTCCACCCGAACCCGGACCGTGGCAACGGGTCTTCCCACACAAAAAACCCGCACCGTTGGAAATGGGGCGGTTTTACCACCTAAAACCTGGCATTTGAAATTCACCATTTTGGCTCCAATTAAGTATTTGAGTTCTGATCGTATCACAACATGATCACTATGTAGAATGTGCCGTTTTAGTCGCTCTTTCACCTCCCGCTTGCAGATTTGCGATCCGACAACTATTCGTTGAGTCGCGATCGAAAGCCCGCCAATTTCGCGTATAATCAGCCATTAATTCACAGCCACACAACGAATATCAGTCTGATTGCAAATTTGAAAGCAGGAGGTGAAAGAGGGGCTAAAGCTGAACAATTTACGTATTGACTATGTCATGATACAATCAAAACTCAAATACTTAATTGGAGCCAAAGGAGTAGGAACCGTGTATATGAAACTGCAGTACGGTTCCAACCCCGCCAAATACCCGCGGTTCTATGTCCGGTCCGGGTAGCAAACCCGCCAAGACAAAGTGGGTCGGGTTTTTGGCCAGGTCTGGAACCGAACTGAACCGAACCGCCGGTCAAAACCTGGACCACTGGCGGGTTACCTTCACCCGTTTCTAACACTACTGAAAAGGAAGATTTGCTAGGAGGACCTGGATACACATGAACATATCCCTGTAGTAGAATGTTCCAAAGATATGTGAGTCATTGTCAATTCAACTATTATCGCTGAACGCAAAATCGAATTCAGAGTGAAGTTTTCGCATGGCATCCGCAAATAGGAAGGATTCGATTTTGAAGTAATCCAATTCATGCCTGTGATGTCGATCTATCCAGGTTTTCATTTGTTGCCTAAATGATTGAACCTGCTGAAAGTCGTGTGCGGACTGAAATGGATGCCATGTATTCCATTGGTCTGAGTATGTTCAATGCTTGAGGTACAATCCAGTTGCTTTGCCATATGCTTTCCTCCCTGCATTTTCGACTCCAACTACCTGCCTATGAGCCTTTGTCTTTGTTAGATCAGGGGTACATGTGAGATCACCCTGCTGAGGGTCAATTGGTTCTTCGTTGCCAGTATCTTCAGGTCGTGGTGCACCTGGTACGTTCTCTATGAGTCGATCATTAATTGACAGCTTGTCGATGACCATTCAGGTGCAGCAACTGTTGTCAACACAGAATGGCTCAGGGTGAGTGTAGCCTGTAGGTGGTAGAATCCCGTTGGGTAATTGCCCTTCATTTAACGATATTGGGTGATATTGTTGATTGTGAGCATCCAGTCGGTTCTCATTGCAGAATGTATTTTTGCAGATAACGCATTTGACATGTTGCCGGGTGACTGTTGACCATATTTAAGAAATGCTCAGTGTTCGGATGTATCTCAATGACGCTTAAGGGGGTTTAGTGTGTTCATGGATTTGAGCCTCAAAGATATTTGTTCGACAGTGAGCTAACTCTAAACCAGGTTAGCATATCGCTTTCATTGCCGCATTACACCCCGCCAGATGTAGAGGAGAGTTAAAACAAAATCAATTTACGATCAGTTTTCTTCCCAAACTAGAATAATATATATCAAATTCCCCGCAATAATGCTGCACAATATGTACTCAAATCGTTCGCAATGAAAGTTTCTTCTGTCAGCGCTGTGAACAACTGTTATTATTGTTGATCAGATGCTACTACGATCGGCCTTATCGTATACTACGTCATTGCGGCATTGTGCAGGTTATGTCTATGCTCGTGCCTCAAGCAGCCAATAACATCAACTCAATGGGATGAAAAGGTAAGTTTCCCAGCTGGCTGATCTCATCAGGAAGCAATCACTGTTGGTGCTCGACTAACAAGGCCTCATATTGAATGAAGTGTAGGTCGTACAGACACATTGTGAGTGTACAATGCCTAGTTGTGCTAACCATCCAACGAAATATACTTCTCGAAGGGTTTCTGGAGATATCATGTGGTATCCCTTCTGTGACCTTTACAGTCATGAACTGAAGAAAGGTGAGCTTCTATCCAAGACCCTACTATATGAATTGGAGCATATAACAACGAAAGTTGGGAAGCTTGTGGTTATGATTTCTTTTTCTCAGCCGTATTTCAGGAGATTAAAGGCGAAGTGAAACACCACAGTTCGTAACAACTAAGATGGATATTAGAGGCCTTCATTCCACCAAAGGTCACTGCTATCTTGTATATTCTCAACTAGACTCCAGTTCATTCGAAATCACCAGTTGACTTGATAATTTGATTACTACCATTCTTTATTCACAGACGATGTAGAAGAATGGATCTCCACTGAAGACAACCAATATGGCTTCAACCAGTGGGCTGTTTGTCTCACAACAATGCCCAGATGACAATGTGGGAGCATCAGATAATAATGCTGGAAATCCACCGAGCAAAGATACGCAATTCGGGCAACCCGCAAATCAATTTCATCCACCGCCAACAGCAGGGTATAGTTACCCACCTTGGCAGTCACCATTTCCAGGTGCTTCCCTGTTCTACCACCCGGCTGCATTCAACATGACAACGAGCTCAGAACCAAGCTCTGGTGCGACACAAGGCTTTCCGGGTTATGGCCCATCTTGGCAAGCATATGATTTGCTCCAAGGAGGTTATGAAGGACCGCAAATGTTAGCCCAGCCGCAATTCACAAGACATGGGCCGTCATCTCCAGGCACACCTCGAGTGCCTTCAGCACCGCCTGGAAACAATCCAGTCATTGCGCTAACCTCTTCCGCTTCCACTGCACAAGGACAACATCCCGGCGCATCTGGGAGACCCCCCATTTGCCTCCCAACCGAACGATGTCAGCCGGCTGTGGAACCAATGAGGACAGATGTTACCAGAATTGCTGATTTGCCCCCGTTGCCAGAGATTCCTGACGACGAATACAATGCAGATTATGAGATTGATGATTCATCGGACTTGGGCTGGGCCAAAGGCAAAGCTCCAATCAGCTTGAAATAAACGGAATTCTCGTAGAAGCAATTTGCCAAAAGGATGGGGCAGCCCAATGTTAGTATATTCACTAAGTGGAAGGAAGTATGGGTGGTGGGGTTTGTTGGAAAGAAGAATCAGTCCATTATGCGGCGACAGAATCGTCTGAAATAGCTGCAAGGTGGACCCCTGCACTGGGAGATGGCGGTTGCAGATATTTTGGAGACTTTCGGGATCTGGCCGCGTTTGCAAAAATTTGATATGGTCAAATGTATTCAGCGACATTGAGTTGAGATGTTTTTGAAGAAATATCATAGCGAGGTTTGGGAGGCGAGGTACAAGAGACAGCAAAGCAACAAACAACCGGCGACGGATTCGGGTGAGCGCACGGGCAAAAAAAGTGGGAGGTAGTGGCCCAAACTTTTGTAACCTCCATATTCGTTCCCATCTTCATCCCCCATCTCCCTTTCCCTACCATCATCACAGAACACAAAGTTATGTCATCCCTCTCTATCTCTCCATGCCCTGATAATGAGTTAATACTGAGTACAGCATACATTGAGTACAGTATACACCGAGTACAGAATACACCGAGTACAGCGTAGACCCAAGATTGTCGGTCTTCGCTTCATTCTCACAATTACGAGTTGACCCGTGAGCGATCCTTCAGCTTCTGGTGTGCCTCCCTACAAGCTCGACCGCCACCAGCTAGTTCTCCATGCAAGCTCCAAGGTACAGCAACCTCATCATAATCCCACAGTTGCAAGTTAACTAACTGATGGATAGTGTCGCAGCACCCGGCGTGCCTCCTATCGACACGCCTCCAAGCACTCCAATCTTGGTCGATCATGGCCTCCAAGTGCATCTCCACTCTTGCTCTATCATGTCCTCCAAGTGCATCTCTGAGTTACACCATCACGTCCTCCAAATGCATCTCCAAACTCAGTCGAACACGGCCTCCAAGTGCATCTCTGAGTTCAACTTGATCTTGGCCTCACAGTGCATCTCTGACTTACTTGATCACAGCCTCCAAATGCATCTCCAAACTCGATCGATCATGGCCTCCAAGTTCATCTATGAGTTACACCATCGCGGCCTCCAAATCCATCTCCAAAATCTCTCAATCATGGCCTGAAAGGGCATCTCTGAGTTACATGATCTCGGCCTCCAAGTGCATCTCCAAACTTGTCCGATTACAGCCTCCAAGTGCATCTCTGGGTTCACATGATCACGGCCTCCAAGTGCATCTCTAAGTTCACACAATAACCACCTCACAGTTTATCTCTGAGTTCGTTTGATCGTCATCTTCAGGGGCACCTCGATTTGCTCTTTACCAGCACTTGCAGCCAGTCCCGATATTCCGTGTGTAGATGGGTAGCTATATAGATACATAGATTCATAGATGAGAATACAAATTGAATACATGAGTTTTAAAAATCGTTGAACAATAAGTAGTAGCTATGATTTTCAGGCCCACCTGCAGTGTTCCCAATGAGGATGTTGTTTCTGCCAGACTGCTCTGCAGTGATTCGAGGTGCTCCCACGCATGTCACCGGCGCTCCCAGGCTTGTAGTCGGCGCTCCCAGGTGCTACCAGGTGCACCAGAAGGTCACTCCTGTCGCTCCAGTCAACTTTGCGATTTGACCACCTTGGGATTCTGGTCCAACAACTCTCAGTCACTCCAAAACGCTACCAGTAACATAATTACGTTTTGCTGATCGTGGCGCACCAGGTTTTGGCGATCTGGTACATTGTGAGGAGGTAGGTTTGGGACGATGATATGTCAGGAGCACTGGTAGCTGATGAACTGGGACTTGGAATACTTTCACCTTGGTGGCAGACCCAATGATTAGCAAACTGCTGACTGTGAAAGTTGTAATGGGGTTACCGCTTTCGATTTTGTGGGGGAATACCCTTGCAGACTGGGTGCATATGGTACAGAACGCCTATCCTGGGATAATTGGTGAAGAACGGGAATGGTATCCACTGCAGTGACATAATTCAGTGCCCCGCTGACTCATAGCGATCCAGAAAACTTCACTACAGGGGGATCGAGCTCCAACATCTGGTCTGGAACCAATCCTTGTGGTTACAATGCCCAGAGTTGAAGAGACATTCAAATGTGTCATTGAGACAATGACATTTGCCACGGATTTCAAACTCATTAACTTGTTGCATACGGAAAATGCAAATCTCACTTACGAGGATGTTATGGGGGTTCTTAATCCCAATGATCAATACAACATTTATTGAACTATGTACGACCGCCTATCTAATGATCTCTGTCTTTCCTCATCTTATCCTAAGACTCAACCTCTTGCACCGTAACGCAAGAGCGTGCCAAATCAAATCTCCTCCACCATCCTTCTTCTTCGTATAGGATGATTAAACTTCCCTGATGTGCAACCACTCCTCTGCAAACTCCTCGAATGGTGGTGCACCGGTGTTCAAGTACCACAACACCAGGTAGTCGATATTCTCCAGTTTGCAGAAACGAATAACGTCTCGGCAAGTGCGGGTTCAATCAGCTTCGTACAGCTGAATGAGTAGTTCACTGAATAACACAACGATCTGTTGGGGAGCGTATTCGGATTGTGTCAGTCGTTGTCCAGACATAAGTTGCCTGGTCACAATGATGTATCAGAATGGGCATGATTGAGGTAGATAGAATTCTGAAGAATATTTTATGATCGTCTTCGGTGTTCTCTGAAAGCTAATCTTGTGGATGATGTCCCTCAATTCCTTCGACCAGCACTGGCTCATTATAGCCCTCGCTCTTCCTCAGGTGTGATAGCGCTATCGTGGCCACGCCCTTCAGCGCCCGGTGATAACTTGCCACGATACCCTCTGTTAGTCGCATCCTTGCAATGTGGTTTGAAAGCGTTACACTCCTGATATGAATCAGGCCATCCATCGCATGATATCAACTACTCCTTTCTCAACTCAGACATCTTTTGCAATAGTACGAGTCAGTTGCTGGAACATCTACCAACCAAGTTGGCAATGCTTATCACCTCTTAAATCTCTCATGCAAGTGAGTTATTTAATTGCGTCATAAATTTGATCGGCGGCCAACTGATACTCTGTCAACGTAGATTATTGACGGGTAAGCTCGTATCCGATACGAGGTTACATTGCGATCCAGACTACTTGTGCCAACCAGCAGTTTGCGCTCCAGGCTGGCACCTACGTCGGTAATCCATCAGTTATGTCATGCTAAGGTCGAGACTAATCTCCAGACCGGAACGTGCCCCTCCGAGTCCTAGCCCGTTACAGGTAGGGGAGAAGAGTTCACTTAATCCCATATTGACTATCAACTGCCGTGCATGAAAAACATGCATGTCCCGCAAAGTATCCAGGAGTGAACGAAGTATACTTCGCGCGACAAATATCAACTTCCACTAAAGAGCATATTCCTGACCACTTGAATGACACATGCATAGGTGTTATGCATATCAATGATATGTATGCATCATAAGACTCGTAATCAAGTATCATTATCGCTGCTTGGAGTTTACCCCTAACAGAGGATCTGAACACCAGTCTTGACAGACCAGAAAACTGATTGAATATCCACCTTGTATCATATGATACCTTAACATCCAGAGCAAAACCATCAAGCAATCACCAACTCGCACACTGTTCATGGAGTTTTGGGATACTTGATGAGTCTCATCGGTACAAGACAAAAAATAGTATTGGTAGGCGAATTACGATAAATGTGAGATTTGGATTCAAACTTCTAGTCTCTGCAACGCCGGGTTACCATTCACTGTAGGACTGGTGTTTTCAGATGATGTGACTGTGTTCAGGTGGGCCTGAGGATCCAGGGGGTGATAATGTGATGGAAAAGCACGATGCCGAGGTTCTGTATTCTGCGTTGAAGAGTTTGATGCAAGCTATCTGGACTGAAGACAAACAAACTCAACAGAATGCGGCACACCAGATGATCCAAATTGCAATTCCCTGGATGATCAGGAGGTGTTCATAGTCAAAACTTACAAATGGGAAACCACTTGTTCAGATGCTGACGGAGGATGCATAACTTGTTGATCTCAAATAGACTGAGGAAAAGCAAGCAATACTGAAAACCCTTGTGGACCGATACACTTCACAGGGTGCTTCAGGAGCATGGAGTGTGTATGCATGGCGGCTGGCATGCTTCTCGTTGGTATTGGGAGACACCGAGGATCGGAATGATGTTTCAGAACAATCGTACAATGAATGGCCACTCGACACTTGGGTGGATTCTCCAATTTTCAGAATGCTGAAAGACACATTTCTGAAAATGCTTGTCAAGGAAACAGCGGAGTATCCCATGCCTGATGAAGATGAAGAATCAAATGAGGCGCTCCTGCACGAGCCTGAATGTAATAAAAGCGCCCTGCGTCGTGCATCTCCTCCTCAAAAGGCGGTGCTTTTTTCTCCAGTGCCAGTCAAGTTCGTCATTTGAAGTGGTGGCTCAGAAACGTTTTTGCAGATCATTGGGGTATTTTCTACATGTATGCAGAGATGAGCAATGATGAGCGCACAGAAATGCAGCTCAAATTCCAAGATTTGCCAAATCCCTTTGTGTTCATAACTTCACCCAAAGTGGGTGGGACAGACCTCAATCTCACAGGAGCAAACTATGTGATAATAACTCAGAAGTTCTGGGTATTGAGTGAGCAGCGCCAGGCATTTGCATGGATTGTCCGACCGGGGCAAAACAGAGTTACACACACCTGGTCATTAAACACTGGACCAAGTGGTTATGATAACAGAGTGAGTGATCTCCATCAGCTTACTGCAGTGGCAGAAAAGAGAGTCCTGCGTGGCCTGATGAGCCGACCAAACATCACAACTTCCATGATATACCAGGTTCTGGAGTATTGCAAAGACCATATAAAACAGCTTACTGAGCAACGAGATGTCTTGCCATCAGATGGTGAGGATGAATGATAATTATCTGGGCAGTGTAATCAAGGTATGCCTCTTTAAACATTCCACCAACACAATCTCACCAATTGATGCAAAATAGGCAAATGTTATGGACAATGAGGTGCTGGTGGGGAGTACTGGTTTGAGCTCGATTCCATTGTGTGTTAGTTGATTATAGTGATGAATATGAGATGAAGTCAATGATCCACAGATAGTTGCTAAAGGGTAACATAGCCTCATTTGGATGCTCCAATCTGGGATGAAAAGCAGGTGCGCCGGTTTAATTGTCGACTAAGTCGAATTCTGCTGTGCCGTAAAGTACTTGTTGTATTAATTTGACGAAGCTGTTGTCACATATCATCTATGTCGTATATTGTCAGTGAGGAATTGTGATACCAAATGCTGCGAACAGGTTTCCAGTTACCAGGTGCATCCGAACCTCCCAGTGTGATTCAAAATATTTGTTTCTTGACTATTGAAGATGCACTGGATACTAGAATTGCGAACAAATTCGGGATATTCACTGAATCAATAATGCTGAGTAATTTACAGTCAATTGCACATGAGAATCGCTATCAACATCTCAACTCTCCTGAGACAGATCCATCGCAGTATATCTCTAATCATCCAGGGATAGAAAGCCTGTCTAAGCGATATCGAATTGATGTGTTGTATTCTAAGATACAGCTCACATATTGCAGGGTTGCCCGAAGAATACCACCGAGTATTTCCTCGCTCAGTAATTATTTTCAGGCACACCTCAGAACCACTCTCCTGTCGAGTATGATGGTCTCAGATTTGACACCGAACACATATTCCAATCAACAGCTAAGTTCGACATGCAGGCAATCATTATTCATATATAATCCCACTCCAGGCATGCCTCTGCACCGTAAATACCCACTTTGCATTACCTTTGAATCTGTGGCTGCCAGCACAGAGAGTGTCATCTGTCAGACAATGAACTTTTAGGTGCAGGCGCGGCTCATCCGGCTCAAACCCAGCTTAATATCTGAATCAATGCTTGATTGGTATCTGAATGTGGCGGCTTAAATCCAATAACTGTTATGCTCCATGTCAACCTACGCTATGGAGGAAGGTGTCCACCACATGCTTACCGTGGATGCACAGCCCTGGCCGATAAGTAACCACACTTGACTGAATTTTGACTAAGATGTGTGTTCAGACCTTACATGTCCAAGATTATAAAATAGCTTCAGTCGTTTGGGCCCCATACTCAAGCTGCAGCTTGAGAGAGTGAGCCTCAAAAGACAGCATCTGCTTAGTGATTCTGCAGATGACCGGCAACTCCCGCTTACTTGTATACCACACTTCCACCAATATCCTGAAATTCATAACTCTCCTAATGCAGACTAAACAACATGTTGAATTACTTGTATGTTCGGGCTACCAAAACCCCGTAACTTAGGATAGATTGTGTGAACTGATTTCCATCGAGAGAGCTCGAAGAGATAGAATCTGAATTCCAGTCTCTGCTCAGAGGCTCGATTGTTGACCGTCAATCTCCCGCCCACTGCGTATCTTCAATGCCTAACGTTTGTAAGAGATTATAGACTGACGACGTCTGATTTCCGCCAACGTAAAATCACAAATTTGCATGCAGAACAGATTGTGAACAAAGCTCGAGTAAAGAAAAGGCAGTTTCTGAGAGTACAAGTAACTGTCAATGTAATGCAAGCCCGCAATCGCAGCCATTAGATTGTATCCTGTGTGCCAATTCTATGCAAGTTGCACCTCAATTGGCCATAACTGTATGATGTTATTGATCTCTTGGCTGACAGAGGAAGCCACATGATGCATTCAAATTGTTCTTATGCACTGCATTGAACACCAATATTCATGTTAAGTCAACATTGTAGCATTGAGATTCATAATGTTTGTGATGTAATCATGTGGTGTTTACAAAATAGTTTCCGCAATATCTTAATGTGAGTGACTTGTTATAACCCATTTGCTAGCTATCTTGGCATTGATGAGAACTGGAATTAATTAGTTTACCCCTGAGTGTTTATCGTACCTTTAGTGTTCTTTCTCTATGTTGAATCTCTATTTTAAAATTCCAAATTCTCCGTCTTCTGTTACATTAACTGCATACATATTGTGACTTCAGCAGACTCGGACCGCTGAAAGTGAAGTTGTTCACCTGACATTGCCTAATTGACTGCTAACTTGGCTGCAGAATCCTAAAACAACAAAGTAACATCACAATAGGATGTCTATCTGACTGGTATACCGCATTCGGAGATTCATATTGACCCACTATCAGCCTCAAACTCAGTTTGAACCTGGGTAACTTCAACTGTTGCCACTGAGGAAGGTCCCAACTCTATCCTCCGTCCAAGTCCTTCAAGATTCTTCAACACACTGACTATTCTGTGCCATGCAGTCACCTCACATATGCATCAACTGGAGGCATAAGGAACTACCTTCAGCGGAGTTATATGCAGGGGCGATCATGATCGACCCATTTCTCAGTATTCCACCTAAATCTGGCCCTGAGAGTTAGTTAGTAATACAACCATGTTAATGTCTCCAGTTCTTCAGGTGTGTTGAGATTTTCAGGTGCATTAGGTTCAACTTCTAGGTATGTTGGCTTGTTCCAACCTACTATTCTTGCATCAATAGCATATTTCAATACGAATTCTAACATTTGTGAATTGGGGGCATGAAGATTCCATCTCATCCGGTGCACCTGACGCTTCTTAAATCACAATGCACAACTAGCTTTGACAATATATATATGAACCACAGACACTATCTTCCGGACTCTTTCCAGGGACGCCTCGAATTGCATCCTCCTCGACATTGTGCTGCTTTGGTGCCGTATGTTTCCGTTATTCTATTCAACTTCCTACAGTATTTACTCTTATATCCTTCTGTCTACATTCGGCAACTGCACTTCATCAACACGTAACCTACGGCCAGCCAGGTGAGGAATCACTATTCCCAGAAGAATAAAGGAGCACACCTTGAGCGAGCACTCCCACATGCATGCATGAAGTCAGGCAATTTTCATTACTGATCAAATATTTGAACTGCAACCTTTGTGTAAAGTGTTAGTGATAGGTAATGTCCGCACTATAATTCATATAAAGCAGGATGATGACTATACTGATCGAGAGAAGATCAGCGATGACGACAGCAAAGATGCTGGAGAGTCCACCTTGTAATTACATATTGAAGAAGACGATTTGGATAACCAACAAGAGGTCCTCCATCTAGACCAGGTGGGCCGTGATTAGATAATACAAACTACAAGGGTTCCACTACCAATGAAATGGAACCGTGCCAATACTGTCATTGCTCGCAATTCAGTTCGAAATCTCCGACATCCATCCGGGGCCTTGGCACCACCATTCCTCAAATGCCAAAAGTCAACCATCAATATATTACACGAGTCTGACATTTTACCTGCCCAGGCACTCCCAGTTCCCAAGGCTGGTGGAGATAATAGTGTTCTGCTACCAAAGGCCAGCGGATATCTCAATGTTCCGCTACACCAAATGGGTACCATTGAGATAGGTAACCGGTTGATGGAGGCAATCGTATTCACAAAGACTCTTTGGCCGATCAGTTCCGATGAGAAGTACTCGAGGGTTGACAAAGCTTGGAAACTACCCATTAAGGTCCAGAATGTACAGCGGGCATTAGCAGGTGCTACTGTAAGTACACCATCTGTGTGGCAATTGCCCGGAGGTCCATCTCTGAATATTGATCCACAAACCTGACAAGCCATAAGTGTTTACTCCGTTTTCTACTCCTTGATTGGACTTGTGATGATACGAATCCGCAAAATATACACAGTGAAAAATAAAGATTAGTACAATTCGAGTGAGGTGAGCAGATGGAGCTCGTCAAGCTATTGTCCGAAGTTACCTGTTGGATATACGATCAGAGACTGAGCTTCCAATGCAAGTTAAAAAGCTTCTGTTTGTTGATGTGTATCTCTCAAAGGTCATCAATGATAAGAAGTCCTGGTTCATGCGTATAGAACAGCTTGACGTAATCTACCATCAGTTCTTCTTCACCGCCAATAACTTGGGGCGACAACCAACCACATTGCAGTTCTTTCAATCTCTCACACCACACACATTAGCCCTTGTGGCCGTAGCTATTCATTCTGCACTGTCTAAGTATGCCACTGGAAAGAAAGTCACAGTTATGTCTTCCCAAGATGAATATCGAGGTAAATTTTGCTCTTCCACAGTGATGGATTGTAATTACAGCAGCAGCCACTGCACTCATCAAGTACACATGGTGGGCTACTTCATACCACCCCCACCCCCCTGATGGTTCTGCTCCACTCTAATAGGCGCTCCTCAATCCTGATCAGCGCTCCTCAGTCTGAATTGCCACTTTGATATTTCATTCAGTGCTCCATACTTTATTTCGGTCAGCGCTCCACCTGTAGAGTGGACCCTCCTCGATCCCCTCCTCGACCTCAATCATGAATGCCTAGCATTAGCAACAGGTCCAAATTCGCGGTTCGGTTCCAGGTCCAGATCCAACCCAGAAGTGGACCGTTACAACAGGTTTTACCACATGAAAACCCGGACCGTTGCGATTGGGCCGGTTTTACCACCAAAAACCTCTCATTTCAACCTCACAACTTTCGGTTCAATTAAGTATCTGAGTTCTGATTGTATCATGACATGATCAGTACATCGATTGTGTATTATTACCCGTTCGTTCACCTCCCGGTTTCAGAATTGCGATGCAACCAATATTTGCTATGACGCTATCGAAAACCCACGAATTTCCCATCAAATTTGGCATTATATCACAGTAACTCAACGAATATTGGTAGCATCACAATTCTGCATCGGGAAGGTGAAAGAGCTGCTAAAACTGCACAATCTACGTACTGATTATGTCATGATCCAATCAGAACCCAAATATGTAATTGGAAAAAAAGAACAACCAAAGTTGTAGGAACCATAATATGAAACCACGGTCCACTTCCAACCCGGCCAACAAGCCAAGAGTTTATGTTGGCTCACGGTATGATCTCCGCCAAGACAAAGCGGGTGGGGTTTTCGGCCGGGTCTGGAATCGAACCCAACTGAACTGCTGGCTAAAATATGGACCGCTGGCGGGTTGCTCAGACCCGTTGCTCACACTAGGAGCACCTCTATTCCATTCCAGACTCTGTACCTCCCTCCCTTTGGGCGATGCTCAGCATAGATGGGCTGCTCAGCTGGATAGGCGCTCCTTGGCCTGAATTTGCGCCCACAAATTCCATTCTGCACTCCTCCATCACCATCATCATTCCCCTTGCCCACCCTGCACACCACATGAGACACTCCTCCATTCCTGGTAGAGCACCTCTTTTCCCCACCAATTCTTATTATTACCTTTCAAACTCCATTTTCATTCACTGCGAGCTAACCTCTCAATTCCAACACTTTAGATAACACAAATCAAGCCATACGATGTTGGAATTCAATGTCACCAAATTGCCAGGCCCGAATCATTGGGAAATGGAAGGATGGCATCCAGCTTCTTCGCGCTGTTGATGAATTGTGTGTTCGTGCGTATGTAGGCCCTGATGCGATGGGGGATTCAGTGGATGACTATGAGACTATGTTCAATTGATATCATTCGATCACTTAGCCGGGTTATTGTCTCTGGTATACCAGCTTTCATGTTTGAATCACTACTCATTTTCTTCAGTTTCCTTAATGTAGTGATGTACACAGTGGAATGTTGAATGAGATGCTGGGTACTATAGTATGATTAAGAAGTTGAGAATGAAAAATAATCTATGCATCATACGTGGAGGGTATTCTTATCGCTCGTGTACGTCCGGAGAATGGCAGGTAACGCCTGCAGTCTTTCGAATGAATATTCCTAAGAACCCAGACATCTCTGAGGGTTAGTATGGGATTCCCACATTGGTTGTGCGACAGTCGCACATGCTCCCAAACTTATCATAACCCATCGCACGGTGCTCCTGTTCCGGTTACCAGAGATCTCAGTTGCTCCATAGGCCGGCCAGAATGCCTTCCTCGGGTCTAATTCTCTCCTGAAAGTGACACTTCTAACTGTACACTTCGCCTCCTTTCAAACACTCCTGGAGGCTCCCAGTGGCTAAAATACATGTTGCTGATGTTGAACTGGTACACTCGGATATGTGTGGTCCCTTCTCTACACCGACCATGGGAAGGAATCAATACTATGTACTATTCATCGATGACTATATGAGATACATATCCACATGGCTACTCCCAAATAAGAAAGCAAACACCTGCACCTCCACCTACCTGTCATTTCAGGCCCAAGTACACTTCACAGAATACCATAGTCTATCTTCATCAATGATTACCGAATGAAGGTCTGAAATGAAATGACCGCGATGGCTATGAAGCACGGTACAATACGCCATATGAGATGTTGCATCGATTCGGCAAACTGACCCATCAGCAAAAAACATTTCCGTCTGGGCGGAATGGCTGCGTCAGAGTGGACGCGCTCCGTCAGAGCTGTCAGAGAGACCCCAGTGGCAGATGACTCTGCGCCCGGTGCCAATACCACGCATCACGTTACATATCACACTCCCATCGCAGTTTCGCCAGTTCTTCTTGCTCTGCCAGTATTCTCTTGTAAACGAACACTGTGGCATCGTGGCCGACTGTGACCATTGGTCGGAATGGGTTCTAGTCAAATTTTGGAGCAGCTGAGACCGCTGCCCAGCTCTGTGGAAGACTTGGTGCCGAATTCTCAAAACAGTGGTTCTTAGGGTTCCATAAGCACATGGCATTTCGTCTATCATATTCGTCTGTGTTACAGTCACATGATTCGCTACCTCATAATATGCCATGCATTATTTAAGTATCTCTATATATATACATACGGTCAATCTGGCCATAGATGGTAGTTGAGCATAATGGGAGGAGCACCTGGAGACACCCATTGACAGCACCACGGAATTCGTCAGAAAGAACAGTTCTAGCTTGAGGAGCCTAGGGAGAAAGTGAGAAGATATGATACTACCCGGCCATGAGAATCCATGCAATTGCGGGGATCCACATGAGATGAAAATGAGATGATTTCTCTCTACCCCGGGGTGTCCCGAATATATACTCCCCCATCGCGCAGTCCACCTCCATTACCCCTGTATCTCCGTACACCCGCCGTCGCTGATTTACAATGTACTTGGAGGCTGTGATCGAGTGAGTTGAGAGATGCACTTGGAGGCTGAGATTGAGTGAACTCAGAGGTGCACTCTGAGGCCTTGATCGAGAGAGATTGCAGATGCACTTGGAGGCCGAGATCGAGTGAACTCAGAGATGCACTTGAAGGCTGTGATACAGTGAGTTTGGAGATGCACTTTGAGGCTGTGATCGAGCGAGTTTGGAGATGCAATTGGAGACCGCAATAGAGTGAACTCAGAGATGCACTGGCAGGCCGTGATTGAGCGAGTTCGGAGATGCACTTGCAGGGAATGATCAAGCGAGATTGGAGTAGTACTTTCGGAGCGGGAAACAAGCTGGGAGCGGGAGACTTTTGATCTTGGGATGATGCTGTACTTGATGTAAGCTGTACTTGGTGTTAAGGCATGATCATGACATGGAGAGATAGAGCGGGATGACTTAACTTCGTGTTTTTAGGGGATGGTAGAGTTGAGCACAAGAAACAGAGAGATCAGAGGAGATGGGGGAAAATATTATGAGAAACTGGGACTTCAGAGAATTTCGTGTACGAGTCAATTTACCATCCCCAATACGGCAGGTACGAGTCCCGATCCGGCGGGTAATAACACCAATAGGAGGTCTTCTAATCCCAATCAGGCAAGTCGTACCCCTGATTTCTCAGGTCCGCTCGTAGCCTGCATATCGTTCTCAACTTCATCCCCCATCTCTCTCTTTCTCATCCCCAACTCTACCATCATTGCAAGAACACAAAGTTAAGTCATCCCTCTCTATCTCTCCATGCCATCATCATGAGTTAACACCAAGTGTAGTATACGCTGAGTACAGCATACACCGAGTACAGCATACACCTAAGATTTTCTGTCGTCCCTTCATTCTCTCAATTTCAAGTTGACCCCTGAATGTAGCTTCAGCTTCCGGTGTTCCTCCCTATAGATTTACTGCCACCAGCCAGTTCCCCATACGAGCTTCAAAGGTAAAGTCACCTTGTCACATTCCCACAGTTTCGAGTTAACTAACCGATGAATAGAGTCTCAGCACAAGGCGCAGCGGCCATCGACTGCCTCTCGATTGACCACCTCCAAGTACTCCTCTAATTTCCCTCGATCATAGCCTGCTGCAAGTGCATCTCTAAACTCACTCGATCACAGCTTGGAGTGCTTCTCTAAGTTCACTCAATCTCGGCCTCCAAGTGCATGTCCAAACTCGCTCGATCGCGGCCTGCCAGTACATCTTTGAGTTCACCCAATTCCGGTCTCCGAGTGCATCTCCAAACTCGCTCGATCACGGCCTCCCAGTGCATCTCCAAACTCGCACTGTCAGTGCCTCTAAGTGCATCTCTGAGTTCACTCGATCATGGCCTCCTAGTGCATCTCCAAACTCGCTAGATCACAGCCTCCCAGTGCATCTCTGAGTTCACTCAATCACGGTCTCCAATTCGATCTCCAAACTTGCTCGATCACGGCCTCCCAGTGCATCTCTGAGTTCAATCCATCTCGGTCTCCGATTGCATCTCCAAACTCGCTCAATCATGGCTTCAATGTGCATCTCCAAACTCGCTCAACCACAGCCTCCCAGTGCATCTCCAATCCCCCTCCATCTCGGCCTCCAAGTGCATCTCTGAGTTCACTCGATCTCGGTCTCCGATTGCATCTCCAAGCTAACTCGATCACGGCCTCAAAGTGTATCTCTGAGTTCACTCGATCGCCATCTTCAGGCGCTCCTCGAATTGCTCTCAATCATCACGTGCTGCCAGTCGAGATATACCGTAGGTAGATAGGTAGCTATATAGATACATAGATACATAGATGAGAATACAAACTATGATTTCCAGGCGCACCAGCAGCATTCCCAAAGAAGATGTTTTTCCCAGACTGCTCTACAGTGATTCAATGTGCTCCCAGGTGCTCCCAGGTGCACCTGATGGCCACTACATCAGTCCTGTAAACTCGGACCCGGCGCCTGGGCGACGGGCAACATGTAATTCTCCGTCTGAGGGTACGAGGTTCCGTCAGAGCCGTCAGAGCTGTCTGGAACACCTGGGTGTTTCTGACGGAAACCAGAGTTGTTGCTGATGCCCATGATGGTGACGGCAACACAATATCGGACCAAGCCTCTCTACAATCTACAGAGATTCGGATGCTATGCCTGTCGACTCATTCCCACAGTTTAAAGCCACCAGGGCGAGCTCGGCCCAAGGGCAAAGCCCTGCATAATGGTTGCCAACACACATGATATAAAGACATGGTGGAGGATATGGGATCTCGAATTCCAGAAGGTGAAAGCCCAATCAGGAGTCGTCTTTGACAAAGCAAGAAATGCACACATGATGTGTTAGCATAGAAGCACGGAGATCGACATATTTGGATTTCAAGAAGATGAGAAATATGTTGAAGAAACAGCTACCAGAGATTACTATCTCCAAGATAGTCAATCTATGCAGATAGGTAAGATATCCAAATTTCACCTGCATGAAGCTTGTGACGAGGAAGCAGAGAATGCCTACAGCCAGCACCTCCGCTGGGAAGATCAGGCTGCCCAGCATTCAGCAGCATATGTAGAGAATGCCCACAGCCCGCACCTCCACCGAAGCAAAAACGGCATCGGAAGCCTCTGGACATCCATTCACCCATGCACATGCTATGGAAAGCCCTCAAAGAAATCAGTGGAACACAGCCATGGAGAAAGAATGCACATGGATTCTGCTGAATAACACCTTCTCTGCTCACAACTCCCAAGCATCACGGCAACTGCATGTTAAGCTGATTGTATCCAAGTGGGTTTATAAGACTAAACACAATCCTGATGGGTCCACACAGTACAAACCACGGCTAGTCATATCAGGATACGAGCAGATGGATTTTGGTATGACCAAAGGTCCTGTTGGGTGGCTAAACATGTTTCGGTATCACATCTCTCTCATCAGGAGATATGGATGGAATCTCGACCTCTTGGATGTAGTTACCGCCTTTTTAAATCCTGGAATCAATGATGACAATATCTATATGACTCTACCAGAAGGATGGCTAGATGGTCTCAATGCTCCCAAAATCATCGCCAGACTCATGGAAGCTCTCTATGGTCTTAATCAAGCTCCAAAGTTATGGCACGAGGATATCATTGCTTTTTACAGTCACTTGGGTTCACTTAATCCCTGGTGGATCCTAACCTCTACCTTCACAGTGACGGCATTCTGAAACTTTTGTATGTCAACGATATCTCATTGTCACATCCGGAGGCCGCAGCTGAAGCTGCAATTGAAGCTAAAGGGAAACTCTTTGAGAAATACATCATAACAAGGCTCGGCCCGCCACACCAGTTTCTCGGCATCGAAATCCATCCCATTGGTACCATGGTCAGTCTGACATAGAAAGCCTATATCATCACCATTATCAGCAGATTCGCTATGCAGTACACACACAATGTCTCAACGCCCATGGGTCCCAATGTAATATTGTACTTGGCCGAGGATCAGGGGCAGAAGGAATGGGAAGATATCACAGACTATCAAGCAGTCATGGGATCATCAATGTACACAGAACTTGCAACTCGGCCAGATATCTTGTCTGCAGATGCTGCTCTTTCTCGTTATAATTTGTGGCCATGCACCAGCTATATGACTGCTGCTAAGAGAATTCTTCCGTATTTCAAATCTACAGCCGGTTATCGAATGCACTTCAATGGCATCAACATCGGAAATGATCTCATAGGATACTCGGATTCAGATTGGGCCAATGACAGCGCGGACCACAAGCCCCAGGGAGACTATGTGTTTCTCACCAAAAATGGAGCTATCTCATGACAGTCTCGAAAGCACAGTCTCATAGCGATGTCAACTCTCGAGGTCGAATTCATCGCCTGCTTGAAGGCCCCTAGGGAAGCGAAATGGTTACTCCAATTGGAAAAGCATATTTACTGTTTTCAGAAAAACTCACCACCGCTAGTGTTAGCAACGGTTCCAACCCGCTAGAACTGTTCCGGGTTAGGGTTGGAACCGGAACCGAACTGTGACAACGGTTTTACCACATGAAAAACCCGGACCGTTGCCATTTGGGCCAGTTTCCACCTCAAAACCCGGGCTTTGCGAGCCCAGATGTTTCGCTCCAATTAAGTATTTCAGTTCTGATCGTATAATGACATGATGTATATGCAGATTGTGCAGTTTTAGCCGCTATCTCATCTCCGGCTTTCAGATTTGCGATCCGACCAATATTCGTTGAGTCGCTATCGAAAACCCGTGAATGTCGGTTAAAATCTACGCTTATTTCACAGCCACTCGACAAATATCAGCCAGATCTCAATTCTCAAAGCAGGAGGTGAAAGATCGGCTTGAACTGCACAATCTACGTATACATCATGTCATGATACGATCAGAACTCGAATACTTAATTCGAGCCAAAAATGTAGCAACCGCAAAATGGACCCGCGGTCCGGTTCCTACCCGGCCAAAAAACACAGGGTTTTGGTCCGGTCCGCGTAACAAACCCGCCAAGGCATTGCGGTTCGGGTTTTTGGCCGGGCAACGAACGGAACCGAACCGAACCGCCGGTCAAAAACCGGACCTGCTGCTAACACTAACCACCACTGCCAATCAACTGCGACAATCAGGGTGCTCTCACTCATATCACCATGGGAATCTTCAAAGCCCAAACTAAACACCCTGACATTTCCTATCACAACTGTCGAGATCTTCATAGAGAATGAATAGTCAACTACTCATACGTAAACACAAGAGAAAATGAGGCTGATATACTCACAAAAGCACTTACTAAAGATATGCATACAAAGTTCGCAAAAGCAATGAGTTTATGGTAATTGGAGATCAATTGGAAATCCATTTAAGGTTGTCTTTTCTTTTCAAAGATTTTTTTGTATGTATGGATGGCCATCCTCAGGCTACGGTAGTACTCTTTCCCTGCTCACATGTCACACATGGTTTTATGGAGGCTACTATGGGAATTAGAGTTTGTTTGCTTGTTTGTTTGTTTACTTGTTTGTTTGTTTGCTTGTTTGTTTGTTTGCTTGTTTGTTTGTTTGCTTGTTTGTTTGTTTGCTTGTTTGTTTGTTTGCTTGTTTGTTTGTTTGCTTGGTCCACAGAGCGCAGAAAGAGGGGGGAGTGTTGCATATATGGTTTATCTCCCTGACGTATGGCTTCAGTTGGACTCATGCATAATCTATCTCAGATGATAATCATTCCATACTCAGCTTGAGATGCTACACTCAGCTGGAGATGCCAGCTGAGTGCGCAAGCATGCGTACATGACATACAAGACATACTCCTAGTACTGCGTATATAAGTTGATGAATGTACCTGTACTTTAGAATACAAGCTTCTAGCAATCAGTATGTCAACATTCCAATCAAATCTGACCGAGATGTCACATCTACAGTAATTTGGTACTATGTAGCCGCCTGCTGTACATTATGGAGCCGGTCGACACATTGATCTCTACCAACAACAGAGAACTAACCACCAGTTGGGGGCATATATAGCTTGCAACAATACCCTAATGACAATCCAGGATCAATGGATAACAGTACTTCAACTGCCAGTACCAAATGCAGTCCATTGGAGAAATAGACCAATCAATTTCATCAGCCACATTGGTATGGATACTCTCATTGGCCACAGCCATTTCCATGTAGTTCTCAGTATTACCACTTTTCTCAATTCAATATGTCACCCATGTCGCAAACAAGCACTAGTACAAGGTAAGGAAAAGGAGGCTACATGCCACCATGGAGAGAATATGACCACCACACCGACAGTTACAGCAGATCGCAAATGATTCCTTTTCAACAGATTCCAGAATATGGGTCATCATCTCGCAGTGAATCAAAATTAACTGCAGATCTCCCAGGCATATATCCAGTTATATGAACATGATGTTCCATCTCTACACTACCTGGACTACTTTCTGGCACACATGGGAACCCTCTCAGTAGCATGTGAACAAGAAGTCTCATGGCACTGGAACTGTGAAAACCTATTGTCATTGCGATTGCAGGCTGGCCCCCTTTCCTGAGGATTGCTGCCAGAAATACAATTCTGAGGTTAAGAGAGAAAATTTTCCAGACTCGCGTTGTGATAAAGCCAAAGCTGCAATCAGTTTGGAGCAAACTGGGATCCCCTAGAAGTAATTTGCCCAACACATGGGGTAGCCCAACAACATTGCTTCAAACAAGTGGAAGAAAGTATTGGTGGCTTGGATTCAGGTGAAAAAGCCTCCTCACATTATATACTCAAAGAATTGATTGAAATAGCTTCGAGACAGGCCCCTGCAATAGGGGGTCTACATTCTAAATACTGTATTGACATGTTGAATTGAACACCCATTAGGTAATTTCAATCGTGCCAAATGGATTCAACAGCAGGGCATCAAGGTGATCACGAAGATATGAGTGTTTAACATTTGCAAGTCTAGGCGAAATGCATCATAAGGCATCAAGTGGTGAGCAATAACTTGGTGACAGTAGCCAGCACAAACACCAACAAGTAACCTCTGAGAGTTGCCAAATACAATGTGTGTAGAGGTAATTAATTGGAGGTTGAACATCAAAAACAACGTTAAATCTCGCATACAACTTCAAGTCTCCTACAAAGATGCAAGGCACCGGAAGAAGCTACTAGATTTCATAGAACCTAATAGATGGCCAAATGAGCCATATAGGTAAACATGAATATGCAAGTGAGTCTTCGAACTAGCAATATTGAATGAATAGTATCTAGAATTATCAATGCATAGTGTTAGCAATGGTTGCAGATTACCCAGCTGTGGTCCGGGTTTGGAACTGGGGCAGAAAGTGCAAAGAAACCCAAACAGATCAGTAGGTTCTGGTTATTATCTCGACCTCATCTGAAACCTCAGGGCTTAGGGCTGGGTTGGAACAGGACAACAGTTTGATTTTGTGGCTGCTCCAAATTTCACTCAAATGATCCATTTCTGTTTTCAGTATATTACTACATGATCCATATATCATAAATGAAGTTATATATACTGTGTTGTCTCCTGTACTCTGGTTTGCCATTGGATCAACATTCATGGTGTCGCTGTGAAATGCAGTGGAAAATGTCAATATTTTATGTGTCTTCTACACTGACTCTAGTAATATTGATTAACTTGAGAATCGAATAGCTGGAGGTGAAAAAACACCTAAGGCTACATAATTCAGGTATAGATTATCTTGTGATACCATGAGAACTCAAAAATTTTAATGGACTGAAACAAGTAGACTTAGACCGGCCTGTTGTTGTAAGGTGAAAACCGGCCCAGGTAATCTGGTCCAGGTTTTTGGTGTGGTATTACCTGTTGCCATGTGCCAGGTTTGGTTCCAATCTGGAACAAAGAACAATCCGAGAATTTAGACCGGTTGCTAACACTACTTGAGATGTATGCATTAAGTTTCTCAGTATAGTATTTGATGAAGCAGAAACCTTTTCAACTTCATCTTGGTAATGAGCTACCTTTGGCACTAATTTTAATTGCAGGCCTCCAATGGCTGAAGACCAATGAATGTGAAACAATCATACCGGGCCACAAATTTGTCAAATAATTGTAGCTCATTGTGGAAGTTGCCAATGATGAGCTGTACGATACAATGCATAACCAGATGACTGATGCTGAGACATCAGGATGGCCAATCGACCCCGCCAGTACAGTTGGTGCAATAGCATTGTTAGATGGAAAGAGTTTGCCAATCACATTTGCCAAAGTCCGCCATACACAATGCAAAGAGGAATGTGGTTGCATTCATATATACATGATCCGCCATATACATGAGAACGCCATTCACCTCGATCTCCCAAACAATGAGATGATATACATTACAGGTACCGTTATTAAGCTTACAGTCGGCAGTTTGAATGATTATAGAGTTGCAAGGCCGCCGCTGCCTCAACCAGTACTGACAAGCCTGGCAAGTGCATGTTAAGGTGCCTAAATAATCCCTAAGCACCGGCCAAGATCTGATGACACAAGGTGAAAACAAGCAGTGATATGGGAATGTTAAAAATACGATGAATAACACAGGGTAGCCAGAGGACAATATCGCGAGCGCAAATGTGATGGTGAAGGAGTATTGGTAGGAAATCGATGGGCAGCTAATGGTCAAGGGAAAAACAATCCAAAAATGTCATTAAATGTAAGATTGTTGATGAATTAGGGTGTGTTCAATGTTGAAGAGGTTTCCCAAAGATGATTGGAGAAGGTTGTGATCTAGGTGGACTGATCTCCACATGGTAAGGTGCAGCTCTGTCAGATGACTGTAGTGTAAGAATCGGTTCTTGTAACCTACCAGCTGTCATGGTGTGGACTGCAAACATGGTCAGGTTCTGTTCAAAACATGTCCAAATTCCCCAACCGCTGCTTTTTGGCAGGCCAGACCCATAGCTCTATATGTCAACCCAGTGGCTTTACCGGGTTTGCCCAGACCAGCTGGTTCACATCTCCAGTTCTGGCCATTGGATATTTCTATTGATGGTCACATTTAGATATTGTACTGTTAATTGCAAAATGTTGACTTTGTTATGTCATTGTCATTTTTGATGAATTGGCCGCTTTTTTAATCAACATACATAGAGTCACGCTCCATGCTGCATTCAGGAAAGGAAAGTAAAAGGAGCGTCAATGATTTTTGGTTGCGTATCTTGAGTAATCTGTCTGGCGAATTGATACAGACATGTTGAAATGCGATATCAGCCACATTGTTATGTATAAGAGAAAGCGACATGCAACCTACCCAATTCTGGAAATGAGTTTTAATGATGCTTCAACAACTTTTGGCCTTTCATCAGGGTTAATCTGAGTTGAAACTGGTTGTAGAGATTTAGAAATGACTTATAGACGGCCTTTTTAGGCTCAACTGAAAGCGACACGCTCCCTGCCCCATTCTGAAAATGAGTGTCAACTGAGCGTCAATAGTGTCTGATCATGTCAGTCAGCTGAATAATCAGAGACTTGGTTGCTGTGATGAATAATGAGAGCAGTGGCCGCCTTAATAGGCAAATATGATAGCGACAACATTGCTACTATCTCATAAAACTGAACATTGACAGCACATCAATAATTTTTAATCTTCTATGTCAGGTAGTTCAAGAGTGATTTGGTTATTGTTAGATATGATCAAAGTACTGGCCGCCTTTAGAGAAAATGTGGCAGTGACACACTCCATGCCATATCATGAAAATGAGCTTCAACAGAACGTCCATTATATTGGGCATCGCATTATGGTTAATCAAATGCAATTTGGCCATTAGTGTCTATATACGAAGTTTTGACAAGTTGTATACCCTAAATGACTCTAGAACACTGAGTTGCAGCTTTAAACATGAATGAAGTTGTGATTGTCCAAGAGGATTTCACAGGATTATCTCTTGCATATCTGCCTATAAAGGCTGCCAACATCTGCAGGATAGATGTCTGTGATTATGTACTGCATCAATTTCCCAATATGCAAGCCAAAACTCTGTTGACCCTTCTTTCATACTTATTGTCAAAATGGGGCAGGGAGGATTTTGCTTTGACATTTGTCAATAAAGGCAACCTATACTGTGATTATGTATAAGAATGACTATGTAACTTGTACTTAGAAAACCAAATAAATCAACAAAAAATATTTCCGTCTGGGCAGAATGCCTCTGTCAGAGTGGATGCGCTCCATCAGAAACCCCAGAGACAGCCCGGAGGCAGACTACTCTGCGCCCGGTTGCAATACCTCGCGTCGCATTGCATATCACCCTCCGATCGGTGTTTCACGATTTCTTCTCGCACTGTTGGTCTCCTGTTTTAAACGAACCATCTGAATTTGTGACCAATTGTGACCATACGTTGGAATGCGTTCATTGGGTATGCGGTTGCATCGGGATTGCAATGTGATGGCTGAGGTTGCGAAAATCTCTCCTCGGGTTCCTTCTACCAGCGCACAAAGTGCAAACCTCTCTTTACTTATTATAAGCATCATTCCAAGTCGCCACAGCTATGTAGCTATGGACAATCGATTGCGTGTTCCGTCCATCTCCAGTCTTACTACAAGTAAATATCTCTGGAATTACAGGCGCACAGCAGACGATGTTTCCCAAGCTGAATACTTGCAAAGCAACAGCTGCCAGTGCTGTTCTCCATTGTACAAATTTCGAGGCGGGATACAAGTTACCCCAGTTTTCAGGGATTCTGGTGAGCGCCAGGGCCACCAGTACTCAACGAAAGCTCGATCCTGATTATGAAGTATGATTTTGAATAGTCATTGCAGTTGCCACGGGAGACGCCCAGTCTGCAGGCCATAACTCCTCCCTGGTTGTTACTTCACCCACAGCCAGTCATTCCATTGATCCCCTCCGCACTAGCCCTGGCTTCCTTTGCATCAACACATCTGACATATGTGTTAACCTTCTAAACCCTCAACATGAACCTTAATACCATGGTAAATACAGAGCTCCAATTCGTGCAGTTCTTCTTGCAATATATAAGTCATGTTATGACTTGTATGCTTTAGAAATTCCCGTGTGCGGGTATATATTGCCACGTGGTTCGTTGCTTCTTGCGTATTGTCAAGTGATGCTGTGAAGTCTTTACTCATAGCATTGGGATGATTTCCATCACGGCATTTATGGGGTCACATGAATTTGGGCCTTGCATATGACTGGGAGCTCAGGGGGGCAGCCAGATCAGCACTGGAGGGGAAGACTTTGCAGGTGGCAGGGCTGCTTTCCAAACGTTGAGCGAGGGCTTGGAGATTGAGCTCTATGATTTCGAAGCAGAGAATGCGACACTGCGAGATGATTACTTGTGGCAGGTAGTGTAGATTGTGATTGGAGGCGTTCCAATTGTCGTTAAGGTTGGGTTTATGTGTTTGTTCATGTCTCTCAGCAGAATACTGTTGCAAGTCACCGTATCGACAAATCTGTTCGGCCCAATGAGACATCAAGTGGATCTTCGGAAAGTGGAAGTCGGCATCAAACTCCTTCGAAATATTTATCACGTTGCTGATATAATTCCACCAGGCATTCATTTCGCACCACTTCTTGGACGGCGTCCAAGTTTCAGCATTTGATTCCCCCTCTACTTTTCGCATCTTTACGAGTTCCGTTCTCAGGGCATTCACTTTGGCCTTCGCCATTGCGCCAGCTTGCCCGAGTAAGAAAACATCTTTGAAGGTGTGAAAACAATCCAAGGTGTCCTGCATGTTGCTCAATGTTGCATCATCGTGTGATTTATATAGACCATATATATAGAATTCAAACAATGCCCATGGGTACTCAATTGCGTGATTGAATATAGAACGCTGAGCGGGGCTTCTGCCTCATAGAGACTGGGTTACAACTCCATGCAGGTACCAGCTCATTGACTTTATCTCCTTCACATTCCATTGAGAAACATTCTCATATGACTAATTTTTCCGGGTGAGCTTATGGTAAGCAGACACGGAAACCCAGATTGCAGTGTACTTGTCAAGCCATCCGTGCATCTTCATGAAGAGGAAAATCCACTTCTGCAGTTGGTCAAGCATGGCGATCTGAATTGTATCGAGGAGGTCGGGCATGGGGAGGTCGCTCACCATACATGGAATATTTCGAAAAACATGCATTCCTCGGTGGAGATGGCACAACCAGAGTTTGGCAACGGCTGCCTTGGTGTTGGCATCGCTGAGCATTCTACACAGATTCTCATCCTGCCGGGGGTGTTGTTTGTCAGGATCCACATGATCTCCAAGTTTGTTCTTTGGACACTCACACCAAAAACAGACATGCTACTCGAGATGATGTAGGTTGCTATTCTCTGGGCAATCTGCAAGCCATGCTGCTAAAACCGGTTTGCAACACCTGAAGTTGTCATCTAAACAGAGAACATTATAATACCCGCTCTCGGTACTGGAATTGTGTTTACCGGTGAGTGGCAGAAGTACCCGCTGGAGTACTTCATTCAGCACCTCTTTGTTTGTTTGCCGCTTCTTATCCAGTGGCTTCTGAGGAATATTGCAGTTCTTGATTGGAATCAGTAGGAGAGCGACCATTCTGATGCTGTGCATTGAGGGCATCTGGCGGATCTTGGAGGATACATTGCCAATTGCCATATACACAGACCACTCTGTCTATTCACCAGCAAAATTCGAGAGATGTGTTCCATCGGACATGAAGATCAAGGGAACCAGTGTATCCCCCACTCTGAGCGTTGACTAAACATCAAATAGCACATTATTATCCTCGAGTATCTCTCCTTACCTGTGTCTCCCACCACCAGTCCACTGTGTGCATTAATGTATAATGGTGTTTCGGAGGTGTATCACTGTTAAAGCAATGCTGAGGGGCAAAAATGAAATACTTGGCATATGCTGGCTGCCGCACAAACCATCTCATGCTTTCGCTAATGTCTCCACTGCAGTATTTCATAGGGCGTTGGTGATTGTCATTCCATCTAATATCCTCGTGAGTGTATAGTTCCCACTTGCCGAGAGCAAGATTGTCTGGCATGGTAGCCACAAACCTCTGGTCGTCATCCCCGTTATTGAAGCATGGGAAAAGCTGAGCGGTGTTTTCTTCCCTCAGCACGGTGTCATAGTACATCTTCTTGCCCATCATCGTGATCGCACACTGGATATATTTATACTCTTCACACGTTGCAAATGGGTAGTAGGGATTGTTTTGTAGGTTCGTCTCAAGGCAACCCTCAGCGTCGCGTGTCAATGGCTCAGCAATGTGATCTATTAGTGGAGCACCGGCACCAGGGTGTATTTCCGTTTGCGGCAGAGGTGGCGGTGGTTGAGACTCCAAGTCAGCAAAGTTTTCAACGTGTTCAAGGTAGGGAAACGCGTCCAAGTCTTCGACTGAATCTAGGTTATTGTGGAATTCACAATGCTGAGTGGGTTCAACGCGTCGAGGAGCACTGCAAATAGTCAGATTCTTCTGGTGTGAAACTTGAAGGTGTTCAGGATGGTGAAATTTGATATGTTTATGTTGCCAGCTGTCTAAGGCAAACATCATTCAGCATGAATATTTGGGGCAATGAAAACGGGTCTTCTCTGGCATTGTCGACAACACGCGAGAAGTGGAGTATTTACTGTCAGCAGGGATGAAAGTTAGTGCTGGGCCTGAGCAGCCTCTTGTGTAAGGTCACGATACGTTCAGCTAACTTAATGATCCTCAACACCATTACAAGGAGGTTCCTTACACGCCAAGAGTTGTCATTATGCTGCATGCATGATGTCCCATAATAGTATGAATAAAATAAAACCAATAAAAATAAAACCAATATAAGACCAATAAATATAATAAACCATAAGCGATCCAAAAATCTCTCGACGGGTGTAATAATCAATGCCTGACACAAACAGATTAGAACAAAGAAAATGAACAAGACAACAACCTGACCCTAACCTCAACGCCACAACCATCGCCACCTCTGCAACACATGAACAGGTTCACTCCTCACCTACCGAGCCAACTGTGGGCGCCACAGGGAGACGGAAATTGGGGAGAGAGATATCAGGGAGTGGGATATCAGGGAGAGGGACATCTGTGAGAGGGACATTGGGGAGACTGTCGCCACCGGCCGATTCAACGAGCAGATGCTGTACTACATCCACATTCGAGGTGTTTCTGGCTGCCACAGCGTCTCGCAGAGTTGGCACTGCCATGTGGGGATGTTGTGGCGTCACAAGCCCCATCTGGTCCAGCTCACTGAGGGGAGGAGTCTCTGGAGTTCGTGGTCATGGGTGACGCTTCAGGGTTTGTGGGTATGGGGCAGGCCCAGGACGTTTTGGCTGCAGGGTATACTCGCACATCTCCTGGCCTGGCTCAGGTAGCACGATTGGCTGATTGTCTGCAGTGGTATCTACATTGTCAGCCGATGTATTTACCATCTCCCCCTGGCCAATCATCCGAGGTTCTTTGCCATCATCCTCATCCTTATCCTGCTCCACAACCTCATTCTACTCCTCCTCCACCACCTCCTCATCTTCCTTTGCTTCATCTTACTCCTGTTCATCTTCCTCCTCATTATCGTCACCGTCCCTTTCCATATGCACATAGCCGTCTCAATCAACGCCGTCCAGTGCGTCCACATCATCCTCCATGCACGTATCCACATCAGAATCATGTTCTGAGTCATATTCGCCATCCTACTCCTTGGTAGAGTCGGTATCATCATCTGAGGTAATTGACACTGCTGGCAATACTTCCGGCGGTAAATATACCCGGTCTAGTTAGCCCAGTATCAGAGCCTGCCTTATACATCTCCTTCTGCAACTGCACAGCAACGGCACAGGAGATATTGTCTCCTCCTGGGGTTTGTTTTACACTACGTTCCCCTTTACCGTTTCCCTTCCTCTTCTCGTTCCCTTCGTCCCTTCCCTTACCTTTCCCTTGCCCCTCTCCATTCTTTTTACTCTTCCCTTTCCCTGTCCCTTTCTAACAGCCCTGTGTGTCCTCCTTACTGTCGCCGTCGTCATTGTCATTGCCATCGCTAGGACGGCTCTTTCCACCGCTCAGCGCTCTGACATCCAGCCAGTTCCCATCATCATCATCCTCGTCAATGATCTCATCCCGATTCAATTGTGTAACACCCAGGAAGTTGCCTGCCTTGTACTGCGGGCAGCTTGGTGCCTCAATCTTTGCCCTGAGATTATAGCTACCGTACAAAGAGAAAGGATCGCCAGTGGGTTTAACCTTCCCCAAGCTGGTTAACTGTGGATTGTAGCGACCAACTTGATCCCGGAAGCTGCGGGGGTTGCCCCACCTCCAATTGTTCATTGGGTAGCGGGTTTTTTCAAACATTTACCCCATATATGAGCGGAAGGCTTCCCACCACTCCTGGAAAGGCGAACTCCTGCTCCTGCGCTGGGGCCACATCAGCTGGAATTGTGAAATGTGGCAAGTCGTGACTGGACCAAGAAAGATTATATCATGAAAGAGGTCCCATGCCTTCTCAGCCTGAAAGCCGTAATCATTGACTATCCGTATGAGTTCATGGTTGTTGTATGAGATCAATCCCTTTATACGATCCCAATCGAACGACAGGCGTCGATTTCTTACCGATGTCGGCATTGTTTCGCTAGCCCTTGCCATCCCCTTTCGGTTGCGGCTGCCTTTGGTTCCATCGCTGTGAGTTAAAAATGAATCCACTTCCGACGCATTAGCATGATGATACAGTTGCATTTCGCGGAAGGAAGCCCAAAGGAAACGTTCAAAGTTGTGTAGGTTATCAGGTGTGTTTTGGAACGAGAGGGGTTAATCTGTGCAGGTCACGCGATGCCGTGTGAGTTCAGGATGCTTGCGGTTTGTTTAATACAGAAGGAACAGAGAATGGCGGTGATGGCGGGATGATGGGGTATATATACCCGAGTTCATGCAATTACTTGGTTCATCATGTTTTGTTGGTTAACGAACACAAAACGACCCAGCCTTCATCTTGCACAATCACCAGGCACCTCATGAATCAGGAGCATTGAGACGAGATGTAGTACTGGCAGTTAGGAAAGTATACTACGCCGGGCGTTGCTTTGGCATCGCATACCACTGTGATTGCTCAGATCTCATGCATCTCGGAGCAAACTGAGTAGTTCTCAGGTTGTCCCCACAGTTCAACCATCCAACATGGCTACCAGTGCCTAGCAGTGCAAATAGCACACGCAACTGATGTCATAGGATAGAGAATACGCCATTGTTCGCTCAGAGATTTATTTACCTCTGCCAAAGACGGATATCCACCGGGAAGCTGGAGATACACACAATTGATAGTTCGAAGTATTGTGCCAAGAATGAGTGCAATACTATGACAATCAGCCAAGAAGGCATCAACACCCTTTGAGCAGTGCAAATAGACATTCAGATGTTGCTGTAACAGTCAATTCCAATGCTGAGTTTAAACTGATGGCAGTTAACGCCATAATTGAATGCGTTTCAATGTATCTTGTCCCTGAGTATTGTCAGGGTTTAGAGTCTAGCGTGGTCTACACTGTGCCTCCCTCTTTTGTTGAATCATTTAATGGTTGCTGAAATAGAATTCTACCTCGCCTGCCATTCCATAGGCATGCATTGGAAATTAATCCTACCATCTTAATGCCGAATATCTATATGGGACTATGCCTTCCTAAAGCCCTTACCCCGACATGACTCCGGTTGTAAAAACTGTTTAAAGTCTTGCTGATCGTCAGAATCAACGAAAGCGTGGGCCTTCAGCTAATTAGCGACTTCCACAAACTAAAAAGGACATTTCCGTACCGGATGTCGAGAGGGATTTCTCTCAAGGAGGGTGTTCTGTACCCTCTACAATTCATGCTCAAAACTCCACCCCTCTTCGCTGAACAATTTTTGCGTTGCAGACATCACCCAACACGTGACTTCCACCCCATCCGCTACACTGCGACGGGCAATAAATACTCCAACCACTCTGCGGGGTACAGGCCGTTGTAGCACACCAGCACCTGAAAGCACCGCAACCTGTTGCATTGTATCCAGCTCTGCATCCGGTATTGCTATCACTCCCACTTCTCTCAGCGGTCTTGAAAACCTGCCTACCCCTGTCCCAAATTCTGTAGCCCGCGGAATCATTACAAATCCACCACAAACCTAAGCTACCGAAAAGAATCATATACTGAGGCAGTGGCAATTGCAACCCCAGGAGGTGACTACACCATGATGAATGGTCTCCTGGAGTCGCAGTATCCATCGATTTGGTCAGCCAGATATGACCCGTCTTGTGTTTCCAATGAGTAGACTTTTGGAGCTCAACATGTGGAACAGATGGCCGTTTTTGAGTGCAAGCGACTTGGAGACCGTAAGTTATGCAGTGCAATGCATTTTGAAAGCATTAGCTGAAGCCCCACATTAGCAGATAATAGAGACGTACTGGAACACCGCTATGCAGCAAAACAACATTTGATGAATAGCAGTTGAGGCGCGTACAAAGGTTATCTTGAAAGAGGTATGCTAAAGCAACGGCCCAGGTTAGATATTACACGCTCAAAGCAGTACCAGGTTTGAGCACAAGTCTCTAAGGTTACATCCCATTCTATTCAATCAGTAAGACATAACACAGCACAGCTTTATGATCTCCACCGCTTTGAATCCGCGGCAGCGCATTTGGAATTCATTGATTCCCTTCTGGCAGACAATAAGTATCTTTTCCCTGTAGCGGAGCGTATTGAAGGTGGTGTTCACTGTGCGAATCCAACGGAGAGAGAGTCGAAAGCTGCTAACTAATGGCCAGCGTCCACTTTTATTCCAGGGGGAAGTATTCTTGCACATTATCTACTTTAAATTTTGTCATCGGGTGAATAACCGCTGTAAGTATACTGATGGATTTTATCATTCAACTATTAATGACAAGGACAGTTCTAAACCCTCCCCACTGATCATGTTTACCTGCACCGTGTTGCGCTATGCTCTCCTGGAGTGGCAAATGAACAAAGGGGTTTATCTGAAAGCGGACAGACCTGATCGCTCAAACTACTTCAATTATAAGCATGATGGTGGTCAGCAGGCATCCTGCTGCGCTGCCTTGGGTCACAAGTTGTGAACCTCGCCTTGTATTGCAGACACGTATACATTCTTGATGAATACCTAGAACACACTACTGGAGAGCTACCAACAGAGGGTGTATAAAAACACTCTTGCTACAGTCAAGGGCCAGATCCAACAGGCGGAGAACCAAACGCCTGCCGTGGTCATCAGCATGGAAGCGGTGTGGGTTGACAATCCAATTCTTCGTGACTATTTGACCTCCAAAGTGGCGCTTGTGGAGCCTGAGATCGGAAGCACTGACCCAAACATCCCAATACACAACAATTGCACCGATAACTAACTGCATTCCAGGATGCCACAGTGCGGCAGGGATTATGATGATGAACGAGACAAAAGTGAACAGTGTTATGCCATCCCAACCGCTAGCTGGGGACTACTGCCTGTGACAGAACTCGAGAGGTTTGACCTGGAAACCAGTGATATTGATGGGTATGAGGGCAAGGATGGCGAAGATGCGGCTGCTGATGCTGATGAGGAGGAAGAAGCATCACAGGCTGATGATGGATCAACGCAGAACATGGAGGACTGAGGGCATGGTAGGTTTGACCTGTGAACCAGTGATGTCGACGGATATGAATACAAGGATGGTGATGTTGCGGATACGGATGAGGAGGAAGAAGGATCGCAAGCTGATGATGGATCAATGCAGAATGTGGAGGACTGAGGGCATAGTACTTGAGAGTGTGAAGATTGGACAGTATATTTCAGATGTGTAAAATACGATAATGGATAACCAAATGCAACGGCAACCGATGTATCCAAAGCGAAGACAATTGCAATAAGTAACACAATATCAAAGCTAAATATAAATGAGAGTATGGCATGTGGCTATCGGCCAAAGAAAGGCATAAACATCCCCAGGCACTGTGTACTCAGCTACAGCATAACTGCAGCCCCTGTAAAGAGTGTAACACACCGGTGGTTCTGACGGTGCGTATACGTTACCACATTCCGAGCCCAAAGTAAAGAAGGTACGTATGATACAAGATAGGTCGCGTAGGCGATGGGCAGCGCGTGAATCTCCATCAGAGGTTACGAGGTTCCATCAGAGCCGTCAGAGTCGTCCGGAACAGCCGGCTGTTTCTGACTGGGACTGGGGTTGTTACCGATGTACTTTGATTATGAGGGAATGATGTTGCACCACCCTTGGATTATGAACAATTCATGACCATTAATCGTTGAAGCTCCATTGACATTGATTCATCAGCAAAATATATTTTAGTCACCGGAAGCCTCCAGGAGTGTCTGAGAGGATGTGGAGTGTAAACTTAGATGGGTCAATTTCAGAAGAGTATCAGACCCTAGGAGTGCATTCCTGCCAGCCTTCAGAGTAACTGAGAGTGCCGGCGACAAGCCTGGGAGCACCGACGACATGTCTGGGAGCACATGGGAGCGCCGTGAACAAACCTAGGAGTGCCGGCGATAAGTCTGGGAGCATCTTGAATCATAGTGAAGCAGTCTGGGAAAAACAACATCTTCTTTGGGAATGCTGCTGGTGCGCCTGGAAATCAGAGCTACTACTTATCATTCAACGATTTTTAAAACTCATGTATTCAGTTTGTGTTCCCATCCATTTCTCTATGTATCTATATAGCTACCCATCTACACACAGTATATCTGGACTGGCTGCAGACAGTGTTATGAGAGCAATTCGAGGTGCGCCTCAAAATGACAATGGAGTGAACTCAGGGATACACTCCGGGGCCGTAATCGAGAGAGTTTGGAGATCCACTTTGGAGGCCGTGATCGAGCGAGTTTGGAGATGCACTTCGAGGCCGCGATCGAGCGACTTTGGATATGCAATTGGAGGCCATGATCGAGCCACTTTGGATATGCACTTGGAGGCCGTAATCAGGCAAATATAGAGACACACTTGAAGGCTGTGATCGAGCGGGTTTGGAGATGCACTTGGAGGCCGTGATCAAGCGAGTTTGGAGATGCACTTGGAGGCAGTGATCGAGCGAGGGTGTAGATGCATGTGGAGGCCATGATTCTGCAAACTTGGATACAGTAATCAAGCGAGTTCGGAGATACACTTGGAGGATGTGATCAAGGGTTTAGAGACCATAATCGAGCGACTTTGGAGATTCACTTGCAGGCTGTAATCGAGCGTGTTTGAACGGGAACTCCGAGGCAGTCGATGGACGGTGCGATGGGTGCTGATACTGTTTTGATCTGTTAGTTAACTCGCAACCTTGGGAATATGACAAGGTGTTTTTACCTTCGAGCTCTCATGGAGAGGTACGTCGGAAGTTAAATCAACATTCAGGGGTGAACACGTATTCACGAGAATGAAGGAAAGACAACCAATCATGGATGGATACTGTACTCGGTGTATGCTGTACTCAGTGCCAACTAATGATCATGTCATGGCTAGATAGAGAGGGATGACTTAACATTGTGTTCAGCGAGGATAGTAGAGTTAGGGACGAGAAAGAGACACATGTGGAATGAAGATGAAAACAATGTGGAGGATACGAGCGGATATGAATCATCAGGTGTACCACTTGCCTGATTGGGTTGGGACGACCACATATCGGGGTTATTACACTCCAGATCGGGACTTGTACCTGCTGTATTTGGGATGGTCAATTGACTCGCACACGACATTCACTTAAGTCCCAGTTTCTCATGATGATTTCCCCCGTACCCTCCCATCTCTCTCTTTCTTGTCCTCAATTCTACCATCACCTAAGAACACAAAGTTCAGTTATCCCTCTTTATCTCTCCATGCGTTGATCATGAGTTAACACCGAGTACAGTATACACCGTGTACAGCCTACGCTCAGTACAGCATTCACTGTGTACTGCATACTCCACATACTGCATCATCCCAAGATCAACTGTCTCCCGCTCCAAGCCAGTCTCTCATCTCTCGGCCAACCATGTTGTACTCAATTCTCTACATTTGCACAATTACGAGTTAACCAATGAATAGAGTCTCCGCTCCCATTGCTCCTCCCTCCCGAACTTACCCCCGCCTAGTACTCCTCCAATCTCGCTCGATTATGGCCTCCAAGTGCATCTCCAAACTCGCTCAATTATGGGCTCCAAGTGCATCTCCATAGTCACTCAATTGCGGCCTCCAAGTGCATCGCCAAAGTCGCCCAATCATGGCTTCCAATTGCATCTCCGAACTTTCTCGATTGTGGCCTCCAAAGGCATCTTCAAACTCGCGCGATCGCAGCCTCCAAGTTCATCTCCAAACTTGCTTGAATACGGCCTCGAATTGCATCTCCAAACTCGCTTGATCACAGCCATGGAGTGTATCCGTGAATTCACTCGATCATCATTTTCAGAAGCACCTCCAATTTGGGCTAGAAAGAGTGTTTATTTCGTATAATGAGATGATGTCTATCTACCATGGGGTCTCCGAAATTTGTACTGCCTATTGCTGAGTCCATCTCTGTTATTCCTGTATCTTCGAATGTGTATCTATAGAGAGACTTAGTCAATACATGCCATACTATGATGTAACGCATCTTGTGACTGTAACAAAGATCAATATGATCAAAGAAATGCCTTGTGGTTATGGAACCCTAAGAAGCACTGGTGTGAGAATACAGCACCAAGTCTCCCACAGACCTGCGCAGAGGTCTCTGCAGCTCCAACATTTGACTATCCTAATAGTCAAATTTTGTAGCATCCTGAATGCACCTCCATCGCTGCAGGTGCTTTCAGGAGCACGTAAGAATGCTCTTGCACTGTCTGAGAGTATTCTGCAATCCTCCAGGGAGGGCTGGGAGCATCTGGAAGTACGGAGAAGTACTGACGAGGGCTACCGGAAGGTCTGAGAGATATGCGTATGGCTTCCGGACTGAATTACATTTTGCTGATCTTTTCAGACTCCCGCAGTTTCTGTTATTTTTTGCATTCATACTTTATTCAGTCTAAACTGAGTAAGAGATATCACAAAACACCTCCTCCCCCTCCGGTGAAGCCAGCAGGATGGCAGAGCTCCCACTTGCTACCCATTATCCCCGTAACAAAGGAAAAATCAATCAATCAAGTGCTCATGATTACACAGAACTCAAAACAAAGACCAAAGAGATCGACGAAATGAGAGAGAGACCACCCCTGGTCCAAACACCTTCAATTCTGGCCAGGGACCTCCTGTCTGTACGCCTCCTGCCCATGCACCTGCTGCCCAGACTCACACTTCCTAGGCTTCTCTGTTTGTTTTGGCAGGAACTTCCTGACGTCAGTCACTGCCAGGAGGTCCAGCACTGCTTGAGCACATTTTTCCATTGAGAAACGGTCCGAGATTTGCACATGCTGGTATCTTCATGCTTTCCATCCAGTGGCCTGTCCCACAGCCTTCAAGAACGCCGCCTACTGGTCTCTACAACAGCTGCCGGGGTGGAAGAGATGCTCCTGTGTCTGAAGTGGTCTGCTCACGCACTGCCAGCATTTGTCATCCTCTCATTGGCCAAACTGCTTTAAGTATGTTGCTGTCCACACACACCTGCTCTTCTGTTTGTAGAACCTTGTTGCCAGTGATTCCACCCTTGTCATTGGGACAGATCTCTTGCTTCCGGCTTTGCCCTTCAGTTTATAAGCATGGTGCTTGGATCTCTTGTCAGCCTTCCACTTCACCATTGCTGTCGTCCTGCGATTGGAGAGCCCTCCAGCACTTTTTGCGGCTGAGGTGAATATTTGCTTGTGAACTGTGTAGCCTCAGTCTTCTCGGGGATTGGTTGACTGGTGGTCAACCTCTTCGTTCTCGGGGATGCTCCAGTGTCCCAGGACCCAGCGGATCTCCGCTTTGTTGCAGCTAGTGTGGAGGGCGCTTGCATGCTCGATTATCACTGCTGCTAGTTGCTGTCCTGGGTCTGGGTCCAGGTTCGTCGTTGGTCTAATGGCCACCTGTGAATCACTAAACACCGCCACTGTTGAGACTACATTTGCTTGTTGCGCCTCAACCCATGGAATGGACTTTCGGAATGTTACTCCGATCGCCCAGAATCTCGTATTCAACACCTGCATTCGTCCCATGCCAAGGTAGCTGCAGATAATCATCCAGCTGTCTCCAATTTGGCAAACCACTAAGGTTCGTGCTATTATATAATCGATTTGAGATCTGTCTGTCCACTAGGTCCACGCGCCAGATCTTGCCTTGCTTTCCTTTCTCGTCGCCTGTAGCATGGCAGCTCTGTTGGCCACAGCATTGTCTTCCAGTATAGTGGTCTTGACCACTGACTCCTCCCCAGGGTCTGGCCAGCACATTGTCTCTGGTCTCCTGCAGTGCGCGTGCTCTCTTGTTGCCAGTCTGCCTACCTGTGCACCAGGTGGAGGGTAATCGTGAAGCTCATTTGACTTGGAGGCATCAAACACACTTGAGAGCCTCTTCACGAACCGTTGTTGTCCGGTGTCGAGGGCCACCGCCATTGGTGTGAGCCCTGAGTCTTCCATCAGCGGACCTCTCGATGTGTTGGCAGTCCGCCCATGGTTCTCCAGCCTTGTTGATTCTGGAGCAACCTGCGGTTGTCTTGCCGGCTGTCTTCCATTGCATCCCACCTGAGCTCGCCTCAGTACAACGCAACAGCCTGGATGCAGGCTATCTGGACAGATTTCGCACATCCTGCTACAACCCCAATCACGCCTGTGAGTGACCGGAGTCGTGCGGCTGTTCTTCTCGCTGACTTTATGCATAGGTTTTGATGCACTTTGAACGTTAGGTGGGTGTCCATCCAAACCAGCAGCGACCTGGTCGTTTGCTGAGTTAACCTGACCAAACCCTGCCCAATTCTTATTTTTGCTGATAGCATCAGTCGCAGGTGCTTCTTGTGGCCTTGTCAATGGGTGATGAGTGCCGCATCAGTGTTTACAGTGTCAAACTCCAACTTCCATCTTTCCACCCAGTCGATGCTCTCTCTGGCCCAAGGCTTTGATTTTCCTGACCACTTGGTTAATGTCATTTCCCATTGCAACCCATCTGACTTCATCCACGAAGGACCGACCATCGACACTAGGGACCCTCTCTTCAACCCACTATCTGATCCGTGATGTAATAATTGTGATGAGATTGGGAGATGCCGGCGAGATCTGTGGAATACCTGGTTCCACTGGCTGTCTCTCCATCACATTACCATCGATTACCATTTTGACGGTTTCGTCTGTGAGGAATCTTCCTGTCAATAGTATGAGGTCTCCGTCCATCCCCGTGCCTCTCATTGTGTGGATCAGTCTCCCACTCCCAATGCTTCGGAATGCTGACATGAAGTCCAACAGGAGTACGCTAGGTTTGTGGACCTCTCTTCTGGCTGATACTGCTCTGTCGACCATGAGTGCCACCATGGTGACTGCCGGCCACATGTTTCTGCATCTAAACTGGGCATCGCTAGGTGGTCTTCTTCTGTCAGCCTCTTCAACCAGTAGCTCTGCAACCACGTTTTCAGCAACTCTCCCCATGCAGCATGGTAGAGTTATGAAGCGCTAAAGCTGGAGTTTCGTGTAGTTATTCTTTCCTGGCTTGCAGATTACCACCCCGTTAGCCCGCTTCCACATGCCTGGGTGTTGACCTGTTCAGAGGACTGCCTTCGCTAGTTACAAAATTCTCTGTTTCTCCCACTACCAGAGTAGTCAGACAGTGTCAAAACACAGCATGTCTAGGCCAGGGGCTCTCCTGATATAGGGCTTATTCAACTGCTTGCTCCGTGATGGACTGGTGAGCTTGCTCTATAGCGGATCGTTTTAAGTACTGGTCGTGCTCATTTGGGGGGATGGACTGAGGTCTCAGCATGTGTTCTTTCTCGGTAATGGTTTTGGCCCCTTTGCAATCGTTGTTGGTCAGTGCCTCCACGGTCACTCCTGCCTGCAAGCAATCAAACGTCGGTGCTCAGCAGAGTTCAGCAGCTGTTACGTTGCTCAGATAGTCATTCCACATCCTGTCTTTTGCTCTCCAAATCGACTTCTGCAACTCAGCCTTGGCCTGGGCTCTTGCTGGAGATCTGCGCCTACTTTGCTATTGTTTTCTCAGTTGGCTCCTTCTCTCCTTGATTTTGCCATTCCGCCACCTTCTGGACACAGCACAGATCCTTATTTTCTTGGCAGATGCATCGAGTACCTTGCCCAATGCTTCCTGGAACCACTAAGCTTCACTATCGTCACCATCGCATGTACTCTCCATTCCCAAGTATGTCCTTCCCATTGTACGCTCTCTCCAGAGGCACTCAGCATGCTGCTTAACATCCTGTGACGTGGCATCTAGGTGGCACCCTACGCGATCTGTGACTGCTGCTTTGTCCTGCTTCCACACATCCAGCTCGCATTCTATGATCACATGATCAGACCCTACGGTATATTTTCCATCCAAAATTGTGTATTTTCCATATGGTCAGTTGGCCATGGTAGGGTCGACGGTGGATAGGCCATCACTTTCGTTCCTTGTACATTTGTGAGTGGGTTGCTCACTATTTCCAATCACCAGTCTGTGCTCATTCATAATATCTTCGCAGTATGCGGTTATTCCCCATTCTGTGCACCTCAGGTCCCAGTATTGGCTGTGGGCCGTTGATGTCTCCCATGAGCACTGTGTCATCTCCCCTGGCCAGATGATATTCTCCCAGTTTAGTCTCCTTGCTGGTCTCTCTCCTGTTTCCCTTGCACTCAGATTATAAATATTTACGATTATTTTCAATTTCTCTCCCCTTCTGTTGATATTGACAACAGATGTGTCATCACCTGCATTCTTGCTCCAGTCAGTTTTTTGTTTGTTGTGAGACCGCTGCCCTAGCACACAGCCGTCCACACCCGCTGTGTCTATGTCATGACATATGTCTTGAGGCTGATTCCGCTTTATGCTCTTCATGCCGGTGGTTCTTGCTAATACAATACTCCCGCCTTCCATTCAACCCCTATCTCCAGCGCGGCCATCGTCCATGCATATCACCTGCCGCAGTTGTGCGGGATCAGTTTACTCATTGGGGGCAGCAACTCCCATTCCATTGTTTGGTTCAATGCTGGTTCCAGCAGCCATCACAGTTCATGTTGTGGATTGTGCTCTCATTGCAGTTGTAATTGGCGTCGTACTCTCCACCATTGGGACTTCTGCTGCCTCCACTCCCCTTTCCTCTCCATTGCCCATCACCACTTGCTCCCAACATCCTCTCCTCCTTCCAGTGCCCTCAACATCGAACCGAGTGCTGTTCTGGTCACGAGTGACATTGGGTCCAAGGTCTCTGTGGACCGTACTGGTTGGTCTCTTCTCCTCCTCTGCTGGGCCTCCCTGGTGCATTCCGCCTTCTTTGTGTACCTTCCGCTGAATGCAATCTAGTTTCGTTTTTGGTTTGGACATTTCTCCTGTATGTGGTTGCATAGAGAGCCTTGTATTGCAATGCACCCCATGACATTGTGCATATGGGTGCAGGTGCGGTGTGGCCCTGAGCAGTAGCCACATGCTGGCTTGCCGCAGCAAGTGCTTCCTATGTGGCCCCTGTTAGACCGAGTCTTTGTAGAGTACATCATCATGTGGCTGTGGGTTGGGGCTGGCAGCCACTACATAGGCTACGTGTCATCTTAGACTTAGAGTCAATCAATCGTCTGGACAGGTTCATCACAACAGCCATATCCTCAGCAATGCTCACAGCTGCCGGATGGGTCTAGATTTGTGAATGGTTCGACTCGGTACCGCACTCCTGCCTCCTTGATGTCTTCTTTGACCAGTCTCTGCACCGCCTTGTTTTCTTTGGCAACAAACCCGACTGACGATGTGGAGATCTCCGCCCTCTATCGCCTTTCTCTGATGCTGTGAGAGTTCGCAAGCCAACAAACTTGGACAGGAATCACTACTCCATCGTTCTCCACATGGATCCTGTCCCGCATCGTTTGCAGGTCCTGAGTGCCTCTGCCCATGTATATCACGAGTGATACTTCATCCACTTTCAGCCTTTCCCAGGATTGATTTTCTTCAACCTCGATGACTCCTTTGGCGACAGGGCTTGATGTGTTTCAGATGACTTCAGCGTACAGCACTGCCTTCGCCGCCATCGTGTTTTGGTGGGTGATTGCCATTATAGCTCCCTTCGCGGTCCTTGTTGTATTCCTGATCTGGTTGTGGGCCAGTGCCTTCTGGTGCAATCAGGCTCGGTTAGTCGCCAATACACTTTCCTGGTTCTTCTTGTTGGGTAGCAGTACATTCTCATATGCCTTTAAAATTAGGCCTCTCTCTGCCAAGCTTGATTGAGAGGTAGGGGTGGGACTTGCACTTGCGGGCGCCTTTGGACTCTGGTTATGGAGTTGGATGCTCTCCCACCTTCTGGCTGGAGTGGGTTTTAGCTTAGGTTTGGGTTTGTAGTGCTGTTCAGACTGCTATTTGAGTTCCAGTTTGGGTTTGTGTTTTGGTCGTTATTGTGACAAACCTGTTGTGACAATTGATTAATTGAGTCTAAGTCTATGATGACACGTAGCCTATATAGTAGCTGCCAGCGCTAACCCGCAGCCACGTGATGATGTACTCTACAAAGACTCGGTCCCACACTCCTGCAGGGTGTTATCACATCCGTCCAATACTAAGCCATTGAAAAAACAGACAGGAAACAAACAGATGACAGAAGACAGAAGCCAAATCATGCCATGCACTGAGTTCCTTCCAAACAACCAGTCTCCCGCTCATGCAATTGGAGGCATCAATCACATGCTGTGCCTAAGCTCAGTAGTCTATTGTGCTGTCGGCTTCAACTGTCGTCACTTCCAGTCAACCGCTCCTGCGAAGTTCACACAGCGCTAGTGTATCGTGATCAGTATGGCATTGAATAACTGTATCGAAGGTACTGCTCCAACCAGCTGGAGAATCATTGATTCCTATACGCAGCGTCTCGGTCTCAATCATGGGTTGTGCTGCCAGTGTCAAACTGGGAGACGCTTTTCAGTGGGGATGTTGACTTCCGCTCGACAAATGAAGTGAAAGTGTTGATCGTAGTTTTCTTGAAACACACAAGGTCACATCCTGTTGTATGGTGGCCAATATGTATGTACGTATAGTGTTAGCAATCATTCCGGACCGCCGCTTCGGGTCCGGGTCCAGGTTTGAACTGACCCGTCCGCAAATACGCGATGCAGGTGGTCAATAAACTGGAACTTTCAATTCGAGTACAGTTCGATGAAAAGCTCCCAACTCGTCCTGATTGGGTGGGTTGTAAGTGGGTTGTCCAGCAGGTTCGTCTGTAAATTCATTTAATGCTCTTGCTTTTGCTGTTCGATAACTGGATTTAATCAAACGTCCTCAACTGATATCCAATAATACATTTTTAAATACTTTACAGGTTGCGACATTTGCTATTTTGGAATCAATATTATTCCTTTTTGTGTCTTCTATTTAGGAGTACTAAGGCAGTCAATAGTACTGTTATAAACTCATACATCTGGGCGACGCCTTGATTACCCAATATACAAGACCAAACATTGTTCATGCTCAGTTGACGCTCATTGTCAGAATGGGGCAATGATCATGTCGCATTCCTTTTTGCCTATAAAGGCATTCATTACACCCATTACGTCTAGCCACAACTAGATCACTTTGTACTTACCTGACTTAGAAGACTTAAAATCGTTGATGCTCAGTTGATGCTGATTTTCATGATAGGGTAACGAACAGCTCCTGCATTGTTTTGGCTGACAAGGCCGTCAATACATCGTATATGAAGTAATTCCACAAATCAACACTCAGATTACCCAAGATGCAAAGGCAAAAATTGATGATGCTCAGTCGACGGTCATTTTCTGAATGGGGCAGTAACCATGTGGCTTGCTGTTTTACCTATAAAGGCTGCCAATGCAAAGGTTATGCTAAACAGCGATTAAATTGCTTCACAATTACCATACTTACAAGACCAAAAATTGTTGAAGCTCAGTTGAAGATCATTTTCAGAATAGGGTGATGACACTGCTGCGTACTGTTTTGCCTGTAAAGGCTGCCAATCCAACGGTTATGCTAAAAAGCGATTCAATCACTCCAAAATTAACATACTTACAAGACCAAAAATTGTTGTTGCTCCGTTGATCCTGATTTTCAGAATGGGGCAGTGACCGTGTCGCAGGCTGTTTTGCCTATCAAGGCTGCCAATACAACTGTTATGCTGGATAGCAATGAAATCACTTCACAATTACCATACTTACAAAACCAAGAATCGTTGACACTCCATTGATACTCATTTTGCCCTGGGTGTATCCGCAATGCGCAATCAATTGGTTTTGCATAGTCTATCATTTACATTGTTTTGGCAGCCTTTTAAGCATTTTCATTGACTTTCTTCTTGATCACTACATTGTCATTTAATAATACATATAAATATATCCTTTAAAATATACTTTACAGTATACACTAATTGTAGATAATAACACACTCCAAAATCCCATTCCTATTGATCAATGCTAGTTATCACTGCCAGGTTTGCTCAATAGGCTGCTGTGGTCTTCAAAATCAATGTTAGCTGCATTATGACACAGCAGATAGTGTACTAACCAGTGACAGTTCCTTCATCAGTGAACATATCTGAATCAAAATCTGTATCGTTCTGGCCATCCTGGGCAGATGCATCGAGAGTAAACTATTCAGCACAGGGAAGAGCTGTATGTGAATCTGCATATCTGGCCGGCACATTGGCAATTTGGGAGCGTTGAGCTCCCGCATTGTTACCGGGTGGCACAGGTAGCATTCTGGGCAGAGGTGGCATTGGTTCAGAAGTCGGCTCTGGAGTCGGCTGTGGAGTCAGCTGTCTGCGTTGGTTGGGTGGAGGTGCACCTGTTCCTTTCCATGTCCAGCGTGTCTGTGGATTGTTTGCCGTGCCATGAGGGCAAGGAAGGCATCCATCCATTTGATTTTGACGAAGCATCACCGGGTGTCTTACTATCACAGCCTTCACCTTTTTATGCCCTTGAAACTCAGTACCCCGCATCTTCTCTTCTCGGACTTAGGTGCGGGGTTTCTTGATCAGATTCTGCATTCCCTCCACTGCAGCGCGCGAAAACCCACCTTTGGCCATTTTGGCCATATTCAATACCAGGCGCATGTCGGACTGTTCCAGCTGTACCCGACCTCGCTGCCTTGCCATAGTAGCAGACATGTTGAAAACCTACAGGAAATTAGTTGCCACTTGTAACAACAAGATTTGGCTAGTACCTCAACAATATACACTTTTTGAGCCTCCTCTAAGGTGTTTAAAGCCCACGTTGTTGACTCCTTGGGTTGCTTATCACAAACTTTGTCCGCAAGAATGCCAGAGCTGACAACATCATGATGTTCAATTTCGCGGACTCTGCGGACAAATGCCTTTGTCGACCATGGAGGTTTCCCAGTCTGGGCGGCCATAAATTGGTCACTTAGCTCTATACCTACACCTGCTGTTTGTTATACGGTTATTTGATGACTGTTCATCATGATATAGATATACTCACATCCAATTGCATGCTGCTTTCTATTCTTACTGCTACCGGTCGTACAGACGATTTTTATATGTGTATCCTGGGTCATATACTTGGTGGCTGCATTGGCAGTGTCGCGATGGACTAACCGGTGTCTGTGTTCATACTTAATGCCATGGTGCAACGTATTGGCTGAAACGTCTGTCTTTCTGCTTGATTCTTATCCGGTCACCCCTGGCTGAGGTGGTTGTGTATCCATGATTTGGTGGTGTGGAGTAGGAGAGAAAAATGATAACAAAAAGAAGTGGGAAGTCCTGAGGAATATATAGTTAGCTACATGTCAGGATAGCATAAGTAGCAGCCAAGTCGTACGTTATACTCAAGTTGATTGCTTCTGCGTATCATTGCAAATTGCGGTTGTTTCCCACTGTCCTGCAACTCACAATAAGTCGGTCTCATGTTGTCAATTTGTTAACATGGATAAATTGTGGTGTATGACTGCCGAAATCGCCTCTTTGTTAGATATTACCAGGACATTCTTCGACGAAAAAGAGGTCTGCTGATGTTTGACTCAAAAAATGCCTGCGATGATACCTGACACTGACACTAACAAGCATGTCATATTGTACAGTTAGCCTAACTATTCCCACTTTATTGCCAGTCACAAGCCAGATATGGCTGTGTTCAAGATGATTTAACTTACCATTCTTGACATAAAAGACACAGCTTGCCTTCATACTGTCCATATCTTGCAACATCCAACATCTTGCCCAACAACAAAGTCAAAACAAAATACAATGGTAAATACTCTGAGAAGGAACTTTTCGCCACTTCCGGCTGCCAAATACGGCTAATGGACAAAGCGTTCCAAACAACGACAAAAGCAAGCGAAAGAGAGCAAGAGTGGCTTGGAGGTAGAATGAGTCTGAGCACTTAGGGCATTGCGCAGGATGCGATCCAAAAGGAAGCTCGCGCCAGAGAAATGACGAGAAACGCACTTCTTATGCAGTGAAAAGTAAGAGAAATGGATCGATGATTATGTTTTGAGAGAGACCGCTGGGGCAAGAAAGTAAGTTGAAGCGGCAGAGGCAGCAATTAGACAGGAGCAGGAAGTTAAGGAGACGGCTGAAACCTTGCGATTGATGATCTGAGAGGCCAAATAAAGGTTTCACGAGATAATAATTGCTATCAGACACAGTCTAAGTGATATTGCAAGTTCTGATGATGGGAAGAATGGGGAAGATGAGAATAATGAAGAGACAGAGCAGGGCAAAGTGAGCGAAGATGACGAACCCAGCTTGATGATGACCACAATATCTGAAAAGGTCCAGCATCGCATGGAGCGGTTTCCGCAGAAGCATATAAAGCTTGATGAATTGACATAACTGGGATTGGGGGACGTAGGCAATTACTACCGTGAAAGAGATAAGAAGTATGGCACATCTGAATTGAGAGTTCCGGCTGTCATTAAACCGGAAACAGATCAAGATTTTGCTGCACCTGCTCTCACTACATTTGGAGAGGTTCTGGAGTATCTTGATATTGTCCCCAGAAGATCGCAAATGCCGCAAGGGACTTCTCAACCAGGTAGTAGTCATATGAGGCTAGGTTCTGGGAAGCCCCAGTCAGACGCTGGTATACCCGGTCTTGCCACAGCCACAGAGCTGAATTAATCACCTATGCTGAATGGGAAGCCTATTTAGCTCGTAACCATTTACGCCTGCATATAGTCTCCTCAGCTCATCGCCATATAGATATCACATTCAGACGAAGAGATGGTGACGGCTCCTGCGTCAGCGGAGTAATTGATGGGCAAATTGACATTTTTGATGTCATATCTCAGTGAAAAGTAATTGTTGTACCAATTTTGCTACGTGTCATCGTTTTCTCGATTTCTGTGACCAAACTGTGTGACATAATGATTCGTCTATGCATATGCAATGATCGAAAGCACCATGCGAAAGTTCCAGAATCCAAATCATGTTGCAAGACAGCCAATCAGCTCAATTTTGGTTTGCCGATTAGTGTTCAGTGAAAAATTAGTGATGAAATATACTAGCAAAAGTCAACTGAGTAATAGCATACAAGTCATAGGAGGAGTGGTCAGTACTCAATATGAATTGGTTTGCTTGACGACTGTCATGCGGTATTTTTGCCCCGATCCAACTGCATACCTCTCCACACAGACCTGGTGCCCATGGTTCAGATAGTTGATAATTGATTATGGTACGTTATGGAACTTGAGGAGAAGTAGCTGGATGAGGAACGGTGAGGAAGTCGAGCTATATGAATTAAAAATTGATGAAATGATCTACATGGCATCAGTTGCCAGCCGAAAGCACAGGAACGCAATAGGGCCACATCATCTGTTACACACATAACCTGCAAGGAGATTGGTCACAAATCGAGAGGCCCCAATGCTTCTGGATGCAAACAAAGATAATTAGAAACACAACACTGGATGTCAATAACCTGTATACAATTTGTTGCATACGATGATTCAGTGTATGAAGGCTGTTTGTTGTGTCCCCATCCATGAATAAGGGTTAATGGAGTGTCGACAATTTTCAGTCTTTCATATTCGATAATTAAAGTGCTGCATTGTCACGTCACTCCAAAGTCAATGTATTCACCGGCGTTATAGCTAAAAAGGCAATTGACATGCTGATTGCCACTTCCACCAACTGAGTGTCAACAGAGTGTCAACAGAGCGTCAACAATTGTCGGCTTCACATCTCGGAAAATGCAACGGCTATGTGCTGACAGCAACCCATAATTGAACTATCGGCCGCCTTTCTAGGCAAAAATGCTTGCCGAAATATCACTACCAGGTCCAAAAAATGAGCATCAACGGAGTGTCAAAGATTGTTGGCTTTCTATCTCGGAAAATGCTATCGTTAATTTGAGATATTCATCCATCATTGTACTACAGGCAGTGGTGGGACACAAAAATGCTTGCGATAACATGGTTACCATGTGCTGAAAATGAGCGTCAACGGAGCGTCAACGATTGTTGTCCTTGCCTCATGCAAAATGCTATGGCTATCTGGCAACATTAACCCTTAATCAAACTATCGCCCACCTTTTTAGGCAAAAATGCTTGCAAAGACATCGCTACTGTGTCCTAAATCTGAGCGTCAATGGAGGGTTAACAATTGTTGGCCTTGCATCATGGATAGTGATAGGGCTGTGTGGTGACATTAACCCACAATAGAATGAATCGGCCGCTGTTCTAGGCAAAAACGCTTGCAACAACATTGCTACCATGTCTTAAAATGAGCGTCAACGGAGCATCAACAATCGTTGGCCTTGCATTATGGAAAATGCAAGGGCTGGGCGGCCCACATTACCCCATAATCAAACTATCAGCCGCCTTTTTAAGCAAAAACCTTTGCAACAACATCGTGATCACGTCCTGAAAATGATCATCATCATAGTGTCAACGATTGTTGGCCTTGCATCATGGAAAATGCTGGGGCTGAACGGCGACATCAACACATAATAGAATGATCGGCCTCTTTTCTCGGCAAAGATGTTTTGGATAACATCACTACTCTGTCGTAAAACCGAGTGTCAACGGAGCGTCAATGGAACGTCAACAATGTGTCAACAGAGTGTCAGTGGTGTATGGTCATGCAACTTGCAGAATCCAACAGCCGTGCATCATCAGTTACCTAGAATCACCGTGTTGGTCGTGTTTGTTGCCAAAAATCCTACCAACAATTCCACTACCACCTCGTAAAAATATGTCTGCGGAGCGGCAAATGGTTTTGTGGGGCTCAGTAAGCTTTACAGCAATGAAATTTCTTGGGTCGTTGCTAAATACTGTTCTTAACAGTCTGTCTATCTAGTATAATCCTGTATACAACTTAACAACTATACATGCAGTGTCTCACCGGTCTTCCTATTGCCTTACAAGTAGCTCAAGAGTCAATATTTAAGCACCAGCGTTCTGCTCAATAATAATGTCACTTTTGACAGTCTCTCAAGCAGAATAATACAGTCTCCAACTCCCTACAGCCATGTCGGATTCTCAATCTATAAATACCTCGTTGCTAGACATTATGATATGTTCCAGAAACGAAGGAGTCGTCATTCGTGATTTCACCAACCTTACTTTACAAATCATATTTGATGCTTGGTGGCCTGCAATGAATATGGGCTCTAACCATACTATTGCTTGGAAAGATTTTAGACATGCGCCTTCATGGTGCTGCTATTTGCACTGCGGAATTGAGGAGACCAGCAGTCCTGGCATCATATGTATCATTTGTTATCAAGTTCTTCTGCATCCATCAGAGCATGAGACCAGCTCCATGTGGAAACATTTGCTGGCAAAAGCGCAGATTCCAAAGTTAAACGAACTAACAGAGTTGGAAGTGTCTGAATTGACAAGTACAACCGATGATGAAACACAACTGGCCATATTGAAAAGACAAGGCGGTCATGGGATTCCAATTGTAAGACTGCCAAAGAAATTCATATTCGACAGTTTGGTCACACCTATATTGACTTCGTTGACAGACACAACGCTCTAAACTGGTAGCAAAGGACTTCCTAAATGCCGAATTTCACCAAGTTACCTGCAATCCCTACCTCATGCTACGATTTGTTTCAGCTCACATACCTTGGAACAGTATCTCAAACGTCAAGCTACGAAGGTCATATAATACATTACGCAGCAAGCAGGTGCTTCCATCGGCGGGCACCCTTAGCAACTTTTGCTGGAGAGAATACACACTGACAGTGAATGCAATTAAGAAGCAATTGCCGTCAAGAAATAAAGTTAGCTTAGCTTTAGATGGGTGGACATCAACAAACAAATTGGTGATAACATCGGTCATTGCTTACTATATGGATCGAAGTTGGGCATTGCCAGAAATACAACTCGCATTGGATGAGGTTGATAACCTGTTCTTTTCCCATATCGAATGCTAATTAAGATTACTAGGTCATGGGTCAACCTACTGGAGCAAGGCTAGCCATACATTTGAAGGAGGTTCGGGATCATTTTGAGCTTACTGACATCTGTTTGCTCGTCATAACGACAGACAATGCTTCTTCAAATGACTCGATTGCTTGGGCACTGCAATCAACCCTTGATGCCTCCGGTATCGTGTGGCCTGCAATGAGAAACAACATACCATGCATGGCACATGTCATTCAGCTTGCTTTGGGTGCATTCAGGAGAAGTCATGGAGTCAAAGGCCGCACCAAATCTTCGGAAGCCCATGAGCGCGATCAGCAATTTGGAGAGAATGAAAGCACAGCCATTGGGAAGAGTCAAAGACAGCGAAAAGAGGGCAATGCTAGAATCAACAACGTCTCGGCGATGCAGCCGGGTTTGGCAAAGCTAATTGTGAATGTACGTATTTCAAGACATGGTGAAGCACCTTAAACTGACATTCATATAGCAGAGAATGCTTGCTGTATTGATTACACGGACACCTGGTCGTCGAAACGAGTTCATTTCTGTCAAAAAGCAAAAGTCCGGATTGCAGTACTACATATTATGGATGTGAAGACTCGTTAGAATTCGACACTGGAGTTGCTCGACCGGGCCTACCGATTATGTGAATTCACTAGTGAGTGGCTAAAAAACCGAAAATACAACAATTACCAGCCAATCTTTACAACACAGAATGAGTGGAATATTGTCAAGTATGTCATTGAAGTTTGATGGCTCTTCCAGTACTGTACCCTATGGATTTCAAGATGGCATACCGTTACTCTGCATCACGTCATCACTGTCTACAATGACTTGTTTGATCACATGGATAGCATGATGCAAGCTTTGGCCAAGAAGAAGACATAATGGAAGGAAGACTTATACTTCGCCATAATGGTTGCCCGCCATCAGCTGTCCAAATATTATACTGAACTGACTCCAACAGCCAGTCTGGTTTTCATTTCAGCCCATATTCTTGATCCTTTCATGAAGTTGCAATCATTTAGGAAGTGGGACAAGGTGATGGATATGAATCCTGAGAATGAGACGTCTTATAATACCCAATACCAGGAGGCCTTTTTGAGGTATGTGGAGAAGAAATACTGCGCCAAACATCGACGAATGTCCGTCACTAAACCCGAAAATGAACAGCACAGCAACTTCTTCCCCTCTGGAATGGCTTTCGGATTTGGTCAATCATCTTTTGATCCATATGATTTGTCCAGCGATGATGACTAATACTTAATGCCTAAATGCATGGCAGAAATGACAGCAGAACGAAGCGATCGTGCAGTACACTCATTGACAGTCGGAAGGCTCCATGTGAATTCTCCGCCTGATTCACCGAAGAACCGGGGGCAAGGCAATCCAAATGTTAATAATTACCACTACGACCCCATGGAGATTAGCAGTGCATTTTGGTTACCGGATATCACTGACTGGTGGCGGCAGCAGGATGAAACCCACTCAAAGTACGCCCATCTGTCCAATGGGGCTCGTGACATATTCTCGATTATACTACATGGTGTCAGAGTGGAGGCCAGTTTTTCCCTTGCACGAGATGTTTCTAGCTGGAGACAGTCCAATACCAAATGTCGAGAGGCTTAGGGAAAAAGTCGTAGTTAGGCAGTTTGCTAGAGCCAATAACGGAATATTGGCCTGCAATTGTGCAGTATTGGATACCACGGAAACTGAAAATGACTTCGAGTTGAAGAAAGAGGTGGAGGAGAGAAAATTGCACAGACTGGCCAAGGTGCACATCTTTTGGGAGATGTGGCAAGGCAGCTGAAACCTACGTGCTACACAGAAGAAATCTCGCACTCCTAACAACCAAATGACACCTGTTGGATACATTTCCGATAGCAAAGAGATCATCAAAGCCTCCTGGTCATACTTCCAACATGATGGTGCGGCTGCATTTTAATTGTCAGAAAGATCACCTTTGCCCCCAGCTTTGTCTGCAAAGTACCTCCCTGGAGGACAAAAGCAGGTATTGAATGTCCGCCGAATCAGAAGAATCGACTGTCATGCAGCCGAAAGTGATGAGGATAGTGCACCCGAAAGCATTTGGAACACTGGAAATTAGATTAACTGAAATGGTGGATTGGATAATCCAAACGAGAGGGAAGATGAATGTGAGGCAGACAACGAATCCGACAAAGAGCATTGCAGTGGCATTGAAGCTTGGGAAAGCCCAGAGCACCGAATTGTGAGTGCCGCAGCTAATGTTCCTGAATTAATTTGACCAACACGGAAGTCAATGAAACATGCTGAAAAACGGTTGGTGACTGTCAGTGCAATGGAAACAAGGATGAATAAGGGAAACAAGAAAAGTATGACAGAGTGGGTAAATATGTTTTCACCAGGTTCTATATGTTGCTCGACCGAGAATTTCGCTTCGAGATATATTACCGGAGAATACTGAGCAGCCACATGAGGATATTTGTTCATAAAGAAATCTATAGATGGCGAAATACCATATTGAAACGGATGTATCAATTTTGGTAGAATGAGAGAGGCCCATGCAAGAATATTTCAAGGCTACACATTGCCAACTGGCTGATTCTAAATTGGACAGAAAGGCAATAACTGAGTTCAAACAATTACTTCTACTATTATCGATGGCAGCAGAAAGTGTAATGGCAGTCATGATTAGGTTCTCAGCAATCGCACAGGATGTGCCCAGGGCCGGGTAACGTCAACCTTATATAGACGACTCGCGATCTCTTTGAGATCACTAGCGATAATCTTACCTATCAACTACTCTATTATATTACCACATCCACGTGTGCAACCGTATTTTCTCATATACTCTCATACGCGGCCATATACGGATATATGGCCTTACACTATTATCACTCTTAATCAATTCGATATGTTTCGCTCACAGAATCTCGCGATTTTACCCCTTTCGACATGTCGCCACAAAATAACGCGTTTTATCACAAAACATACCTCCAAAGAAGTTTACCAGAACTCAATTGCGCGTCAGTGACATCCATGAGAGTGATGACACTCTGCAGGAGGCGGCATCGACAGCCGAACGCACTACTCCAACGGTCTTACGGGAGGCCGAGATTGACAATGACAATGACCTCTACGAGGACCTCGGAGGTCAACGAAACAAAGATAGCCCGATCGACAACGATAGTGGTGATCTCCGTGCCCCAATTACTGATGAGGATCGTCGAGACGTGGCGACTCAAAACCGGTTGATGCTGGAAATGCTGCTCGAGAATGAAGCCCAGTGGAGAGCCGAACAGAAACTCGAATGGGAGAGGATGGCGGCCGAACGGGAACGAATGGCTGCCGAACGGAATCAATGAGCTGCCGAACGTGCCAAACGCACCGAACGAAGCACCATAGGCCCAAGACCAAATATCTACAAGATGGTTGACTCCGTAAGGTTCTGCGGCGGTCCAAAAGAGCTGGACCGATTTCTGGATGCGTTACGCTCGAACTTCAACTCCCACGGCCACCTATTCCCACGCGCTGGACCCGATCATGTCAAATACGCGATTTCTCTTCTGGACGCCTGGATTCATCATCAAAACCCGACACTTAAACAGACGGCGATGACAGACCCTTTGGAATGGGCGGGCGACTTATCTGCGGAATCCGAACCATGCCTACAGGACTTCGACGTCTTTTCACAAGAGATGGTCAAGGTTTATGGGGATAAGGACCGATGACGGGTGGCAGTGATCACACTGATGCAGGGATACATACAACTTCCACAAGAATCGGTCAGAGCCTATGCAAATTGTATGAAAGCTAATTGGAGACAGGCTGGGTGGAACATACAGAAGCACGAAGAAGTCCTCTACGATATTGCCTGGGCAGGCCTCCGCAACTCTCTCAAGAACAAAGTTGGACCAATGACGCCCGCCTGCGGCAGATTTGACACCTTGGACGAATTCTTCAACAAGGCCGCGACCTCGGAAGTTACACATGTCGAAAACAAGAAGCCACAGCAGCAGCAACAGCAGCAGCAGAAACAGCCTACGGACTCGTCTTCCAAAGGCGGCAAACGAGGCTATCGGCCATCCATCTCCGAGCCAGCCAACACCACCGGCGGCAAATCCGGCCAATCGGGATCAAACACACACGGCAAATCAGGCGGTGGAGGACAATCATCAGGCTTACCGCCAGCACCATGGGTCTCAACGGAAATCTTCGAAGGCCGACGTTCTACCAGCAAATGCTTGCGATGCGGATCTCCGAACCACAACGCGAGCTTCTGCCCTAAATACTCACGAGGAGGTAACCCACCACAGCAGGACAAGACATTAGCTCCAAACAGGGACGGAGGACACCAAATCAAACGACAGAAGTCCTTCGATAATCAACAGACAAAAAACTCATATACCTCTCTCAGCATCTGGCCCGATGGGAGAGGTTTGACGAGGCGGAATTGAGGTTGGAGAGGTTGGCAATGCAGACTTTGATGGCGACGTTGGACAGCATACAACCGCATCGGATCACTTTGAAGTCAAGGGTGTTGTTGGAGAGCCCAAAAGCTCACATGGCAAGTCAGTACTTATGCGGCACGTCCAGACCGGACACGTCCCATATTATTCACGAGGTTTTTATAAGAGCTGGAAATGGGGAAATGCAATGCGTGCGAGCTCTCATCGATTGCAGCGCGACGAGCATCTTTATGGCACTGAGACTGCGACAACAGCTTGGTCTAGCAGACGAACCAGCATACGTCACGACTCTAGGCCTCAATGGCCAAGTAATGGCTCACACGAGCGACAGTCGAAAAACGGCGTTCACGGTTCAGTATATGGAGCACTTATCACCGGTTCAAGAATCGGAGGTGCTAGTCGTGCCTATGCGGGCTTACTATTTGGTTTTGGGATTGCCTTGGTTCCAGTCCAGGAATCCTGACGTCGATTGGCAAAGCGGTCGACTTTTGGCTCTGCGAACCCCAGGGGGAGCGGAAGTGGTGGCAGTGGACCGGGTAGACCATCAGGAATGCCCCGGGAATGTCCCAGGATGTATGGCTAGGGAGGAGGCGTGTTCCGAAGAAGGCGGCGGTATCCCAGATATTCAAATACTCGGAGCAACTGCCTTTGACGATCTACTGGCCAGTCAGCAGGTCGTTGGGACATTCTTCCTCAGAGTGGGGGATTGTACAGGGCTGCTGGGAGCGACCGTGGAAGGCATCACTGATGGTGAGTGAGATAGGCCCCAGGCGCTGGACGGGTGAGCAGGGAGCAGCGGCGGTAGTTGCGGCAGAAGAGCATCCGGGAGGGAACCTTGAATGTCTGCTACCGGCACGCTGAGACATGAAAGGAATACCGGAAGGCGGGGCTTGGCCCTATTTTGGCGAAGCGTTTTAAATCCGGGCTCCTGGATATTCCTCCTTATCGCTCCATATCTATTATGAATTGAGAACTAATGTGCGCAGATGGAGACAGCATAACGCGAAAGATGGTGCCTACAGATGATGGATGACATATCCCGGCTACATACGGAGAATTTGTGGAGGTTTTTAGCAAGGAAAAGGCGGAGATACTCCCGCCGCATCGGTCAACCGACCATGCAATTGACTTGGAGCCCGGCTATATCTTGCCATATGGGCGGATTTACAACCTATCGAAGTTCCAGTTGAGGCCCTTAAAGGCCTACATCGAGGCAAACCTAGCCAACGGGTTTATCCAGCGATCATTATCACCGGTGGCAGCACCAATCCTCTTTGCAAAAAAGAAGGATGGAGGGTTAAGGCGTTGTGTGGATTACCGCGCGCTCAATCTGGCGACGGTGAAGAATCGGTATCCCCTTCCACTAATCTCAGAGATGCTTGACTGTGTACGTGAGGCCAGGATATTCACGAAACTGGACCTCCCCGGTGCCTATAACCTCATCCGGATCAAGGAAGGCGACAAATACAAGACGGCTTTTCGAACACGTTACGGCCAATTCGAATACCGGGTCATGCCATTCGGTCTAACAAACGTACCGGCTACGTTCCAGTCTTATATTGATGATTGCCTACGGCCATAGATTGACGACTTCACGATATGTTACCTCGACGACATACTCATCTATTCGACAAACGAGAAGGAGCATGAGGAGCATGTGTGCCAAGTGCTGCAGCGACTCAGGGAAGTCGGCCTCTATTGCAAAGCCGAGAAGTGTCAATTCGGCGTTTCGGAAGTCGGTTGCCTGAGGTTTGTTATCACTCCCGATGGAGTCGACAACGAATCGGACCAGATCTCCACAATCGAGGACTCGCCGACACCGAAATCAATTAGAGACGTCCAGGTGCTTCTCAGATTCAGGAACTTCTACCGATGATTCATCCGGAAATATGCCAAGGTGACCCTTCCACTGACGGAATTACTGAAGAAATCAGAGACATCTCGCGGAAAGAAATCGGAAGGTTCGGCCAAATGGGAATGGACTTGGGATGTCGAGTTGGCATTCCGGAAACTAAAAAGGACCTTCACTGAGGCACCGATCCTCCAGCATTTCGATCCGGCCAAGCCGATCATTCTCCAAACGGACGCGAGTGGATTCGCGATTGCAGGCATTCTCAATCAGTACGATGTTGTCGGGGTTCTCAGGCCAGTCAATTTCTACTGCCGGAAGTGCTCTCCAGCCGAATAGAATTACGACACTTATGATCAGGAGCTATTGGCCATCGTGGAAACACTAAAATAGTGGCGGCATTACCTCGAGGGCGCCAACTACAAGGTCTTAGTTCAGTGCGACCACAAGAATCTCGAATACTTCCAGACGTCCAAAGTGCTCTCCAGCAGACAAGCCAGGTGGTTGGAAATTCTTTCGGATTACGACTTCGTCATCGAACACCTGGAAGGCACCAGGTACTCTGCCAATGGCCCGTCTACACGACCCGACTACGAGATCGGCTACAAAAGGCCTGTGGCCCGACTATTGGCAACCGCCCCAGTGGAACCATATGATGACGTCATGCCAGCAATTATCGCAGCTCAGGCGTCTGACTCCTTAGCTGTCGACGTCTCGGCGAAGCTAGTTGACCGACCAGCGGCAGACGGCACAGATGCTGCGGAGAATGACACTCAATCGGAAGTCGTCGTGGGGGCATTGACTTACGGGCGGAGGATATACGTTCCTGCAGTCGATTCTCTACGCGGCAAAGTGATAAGTCTATTCCATGACAACCCCGAGTCCGGTCATTTTGGAGCTCTTAAGACTACTGAGCTGGTATCTAGGGATTTCTACCGGCCAGCAATGGACTCGCACGTACGTAGGTATGTCAGCGGCTGCGAAGTATGCCACCGAATCAAAGCACCTCGACACGCCAGGCACGGGATCAACCTGCCCTTGGAGGCACCATCACGGCCATGGGAAGGCGTCACGATGGACTTCATCACCGACTTGCCAGAGTCAACGCGATCGGGCTACACCGGGATTCTCGTCATCGTGGACCGACTGACAAAGATGGCAATCTACTTACCGTGCCGGAAGGATATCGACTCGCCTGAATTGGCCCGGCTCTTCTTTGAACACGTCATTTGCAAGCGCGGCGTCCCGGACAACATAGTCACAGATCGCGGCACCTAGTTTACAAGCCGATTCTGGACCTGAGTATGGTCTCACTTGAGTACTGACCATCGGCCCTCGACAGCCTTTCATTCACAGACGGACGGGCAGACGGAGCGTCAAAACCAGACGATGGAGCAGTATCTCCGGGCTATCTGCAACTATGAGCAGGACAATTGGGTCGAACTCCTGCCGCTAGCCGAATTCGCTTACAATAACGCGATACACTCGTCTACGACGATGACTCCATTCTGGGCGAATTACCACTACCATCCGGTGACTCAGTTTAAGGCCCCGAAGCAACCATCTAGCCTGAATTCGGAAATCCTAGTAGACACTTTTGCAGCTGGCTTGGAGGAGACTCACCAAACCCTCCTTAAAAACTTGCAGGAGGCTGAAGCCAATCAGACGAAGCACGCCGGCAGCAAGGAGGTTCTTTTCGAGGTTGGACTTTGTGTCTGGCTTTCAACGCGGCACTTCTGGACGACAAGACCGTCAAAGAAGTTGGACTACAAATGGACAGGACCGTACACGATAAGTAAGGTCATCAATAAGAATGCTTACAAATTAGACCTCCAGTATAAGATCCGCAAAAACAACGTTTTCCACGTCTCTTTGCTCAACCGCTATACACCTCCTACAGCCAGCCAGCCGCCATCTGAACCGCAGCCGATGGTCATCGACGACTCTGACGAATGGGAAGTTTACCGGATCCTCGACTCTAAGCGACGCTACCGGAAGCTCTATTATCTCGTACATTGGGCGGGTTACAGTTACGTACGGACTAGCTGGGAACCTGCGGAGAATTTCGGGTATGTGCAGGATGTGGTCGACGAGTTTCACCGAGGGCGTCTGAGGAAGCCTCGACGATGATTGGACGTTTTCTACAGGGGTTTTACTTTGCTTACTTCTTATAGATCTCGGGCCGGTATAAATGGCGTTGGCACGGGTTTTTACCACCTACCACTGGAGGTGGAGTTTACCCGTGCACCGAATCCGCCGAGAGGCTGCTCACAGACCACTAATCGGTTGTGGGACTTATTAAGTCGTGCGGAGGCGTATGCATCGGTTTCGTTTCTTTTTGTGGGGTTTCTCTTATTATATAGACATATGTGGCAGCCCAGGGGGTCTGCTCCTAAAGGGTGGTACGATGTAATGGCAGTCATGATTGGGTTCTCGGCAATGGCACGAGACGTGTCCAGGGCCGAGTAACCTCAACCTTATATAGACGACTCGCGATCTCTCTGAGATCACTACCTATAATCTTACCTATCAACTACTCTATTATATTACCACATCCACATGTGCAACCGTATCTTCTCATATACTCTCATACGTCGCCATATACGGATATACAGCCTTACAGAAAGTGACTATACAACACTTCAAAATGTGCGTCAATTAGTATTAGCAAAGGGTCCGGGTAACCCACCAGCGGTCCGGTTTTTGGCTGGCGGTTCGATTCTGTTCAGTTCCAAACCCGGCCGAAAACCCAAAACACTTTGTCTTGGCGGGGTTGTTACATGGACCGGACATAAACCTGCGGTTTTTTAGCCGGGTTCTACCCGGACTGCGGTTCCATTTTACAGTTCCTGCAACTTTCGCTCCAATTAAGTACTTGAGTTCTGATCATATCATGACATGATCATTGCATAGATTGTGCAGTACTAGTCACTCTGTCACCTCCCGCTTTCAGATTTGTGATCCGACTGATATTCGTTGAGTGGCTGTGAAATCAAGGCCCATTTGAAGCGAAATTAGCAGGTTTTCGATAGCGACTCAACAAATATTGATTGGATCACTAATCTGAAAGCGGGAGGTAAAAGAGCGGCTAGAACTGGACAATCTACGTACTGATCATGTTTGTTTGTTTGTAATCATATTGCATTCGGCCGCTAGCGGCCATGGCATATCCCTTACATATTTCCTCCCCGCTTCGTCCGTAACATAAAGAAACAAAAGCAAAGTCACGAGTCCTCTCCCCCACAAAACAAAAAGAAACCACCAAAAACAACATCAACTTTTTACACCCCCTATCACTCGACTGCGCGTGATCTGAGTTCTCCGCCTCCTCCACCACTCCGATAATTTTTCCGACATCTGTAACTGAAAGAAAATCCAACAGTGCCCACGTACATTTTTCTTCTGCAAAAACAAGAGACATTGGCAACCTAATCTTCGGCTTTTTCATCACCTTTTCAACACCCTCATACCCTTTTTCCCCCTCTTGCCCGTCGACCCAAAGCTGCTTCTGTTCTCGCTTCCATCTTTTACACCATTTAAACAGGTGATCTCTCGTGTGATACTCGTGCCCACACCACCAGCACATCATATCTCTTCTTTTTCCGATACGTCGTAAGTATTTCCCCAAAAGAGCATGTCCTGTCTTAAGTTGATAAAACCTAGCTGCAATCGACTTCCGGGATTCCATCACTGCACTGTTACCTCCCCTTTTCACCAAGTCATACCGGTAACTGTGCTTTGACTTTCTCCCCATCTCTTTTATTTTCTTTTAACTTTCCTCCCACTTCAACTCGGTCAACCTCCGGTTAATGTGGGCGAAAGAAATACAATTTAAATATATTGGCGGGTTTTGTGTCTCGGTCCTCTTTCCTCTACACTTATATGCCGCCTTCGTTGCTTGTTGGTCCGGTTTTTCGTTTCCTTCCACCCCCTTATGGGCGGGTACCCACCGGTATTCCACCTGCATATCCTTTCTTGACAACTCGCTTTCCCATATCATCGTTCGTAACGCTAGCACCTGTCCTGGGCCTGGTTCATCCGAGTGTATTCTTCGTAAAGTTGCTTGGGAGTCCGTAAAAATCGTTACTCTCCACACTCCTTCCTTCTCTGCTATCTCGTTCGCAATTTTCACTACTTCCGACGTCGCATACATTTCGGCATCAAATGCCTCTTTTTGTCGACCCAGATGTACCCTCCTCTTCTCCCACTTCTCTTTTTTCCATACCACAGCACATCCAGTCCACTCATCTTCTTTTCTCGCTCCATCAGTCCAAAAAACCAGGCCCTCCCTTTCCATAACCGCTTCTCTCTTGGCCTCTTCTTCTTCCTGTATAATCACTTTGCCTTTCAGGCTCTTTCGAAATTTCGGCAGTGTGGTCGTTTCGTAAATCCTCCGTTCACGACACTCCTCCGGGATCAACTCATCAATCCCCTCCACCCTCTGGCACACACTTCCTCTCGTTTCTAACATTCGCCCTCCTCCCTTAAAATCGGGCATCATCATCCGCCTTACTTTATAGCGCCTTAAACGGTTATTAAGAAGAGGCTCTGCCGGTCGTAACCCCGCATCATTCATAAGTGCTCCTTGAGGTGTCGTCCCAAAGCATCCGGTTACCGTTCTGCCCTGTTCATTCAACACTTTCTGTACCTCCGGAGCCCTATCTTTCTGTCCTCGCCACCACAGTTCACTTCCATACAACATCACCGCTTAAACTGCCGCAACTTGGATTCTTTGACAACTTCCCGGGGTCAATCCCTTCTTAACCATTAGAGATCTCACCCTATTCTGTGCTTTCCGAGCCTTCGGCAGGGTTTTCTTTGTATGATCGTTTAGTGTCAGCATGTCATCCAGCCACACTCCCAACCATCTTGTCGCTTCCATATTATATCGAACCTCATGATTTCCCACTCTTACTCGAGTTTTCATCTTCGGTTCTTTATTGCTTCTCTTGCGAGTAAACAACATCGCTTCGGTTTTTTCAATGTCAAACTGACAGGCATTTTCCTTCGCCCAAATGTCTGCTCCTTCGGCACATCTCTCCAGTCTCTGTGTGCATTCCCCCACATCCGCCCCTTCTACCACCCATGCCACATCATCGACAAAAGATATGCCCTCGCTCTCGCATTCTCTCTACATTTCCTCAACTTCGCCGAATAACCCCGAAAGGTATATAACGAAAACAACTGGCGATACTGGCGACCCCTGTGGAACTCCTGTTTCCACATCCATAATATCTCCTTCTCTTCCGTCCATCGACATAATCACTTTTCTTTCTTCCATAAAATTCTCCACCCATCTTACCAGATCGGCTTCAAACCCCATTTCTTCCATTCTTTTCATCAAGTTCCCCTTTGCCACGTGTGGAAAGGCTCCCATAACATCCATCAATAGCACTGCCGCGGTATTCCCCCTCCCCCACGCTTCTTCAACTCTCTTCATCAACCTTCCAACCGCATCTATTGCTGACCTTCTCTTTCTGCATCCAAACTGCCCGTCATGAAGTAACTGACTTCGCTCACACTCCTCTGCTATTGCGTTTGCCGCTACCTTCTCAACAACTTTTCCGAGACAATTCAACAACGTAATCACCCTATATGACTTGGCGACTCCGTAATCTGGCTTATTTGGTTTCGGTAAAACCACCCCCTTCGCTTCCTTCCAAAATCGTGGGTGTATTCCTAACCTAAAAGTACCTTTGACGATTACAATTATTCTGGGAGCGTCCCTGTCCCACAATAACCTCATCGCCTTAAAACCCAGTCTGTCCGGACCGGGAGCCTTCTTCACTGATTGATCGAACAGAGCCAATCGGATGTCCTCATCAGTAATCTTCTTCCACATTCTTCCTCCCTCTTCTTGGGCCTTTCTCTCCACACCCTTCAAAGGTTTCGGGAACGCTTCTTCTTTAATCAACTCTGCCTTGTCCTCCCAGGATTCCGCCACCAATCCATCCCTGGATTTCAAAGCCTTCGTCATTTGCTGACCCCCCGGTTTTGTATAGCTCAAGGCCTGCCATACCTGATCCTTGGTTGCGGAAGACAAAAAGTCCTGCCACATCTTCGTTTTCTATTGTCGGATTATTCTTCGGACGTTGCTTCACTGCTTTTCAACTTGTTTCTGCGCCGCTTCCCCCCTTCTTCTGGCCCTCTTCAACGAGCCCAAAATCCTTCTGTTTTCTGCGATCTCCTCATTCCACCACCTCTTTGATCTCGCACAAACTTTAACTTTTTTGTAGCACTTATTGAGATGATTAGCAAAATTCCGCTGTATCCACTGAGCTTCCTTTGGTAAATCTTCTTCACTGCTTTCTTCGGTTAACACGGGTCTCTTTGAGCTCTTGTCCTTCAATTCTTTTTGTGCTTTTTCATAATTTTCTTTTTCCTCCTCCGACTTGAGCCCATCGATATCCCATCCCGTAACCTTTCTTGATACTTTGGCTCTTTCTCCTTCATCCCATCTTAAATGGGCACACACCATCGCATGATCCGAAGTAGTTGCCAAATCTGTAGCTATCTCCAAATTGTCCGCCATCGAGGCTTTCGTTATGAAGAAATCTAATAACAATCATGAAGTCTCGCCATTGCTTGTGTACGTATGAGTTTCTTCCCCATCCATAACATCGGTCAAATTGTACTCATCCATTGAATTCGTGAGAAAACGATCATCTCTTTTTGGTGGGCACTGCGGGTCCCATCTATCACTGTGAGCATTCCAATCTCCTCCCAAGAGAATCTTATTCTGCTCCATTATCTCACTCCATCTTGCTTATTGTGCCGGTCTGCCTTGACTTCTCATTCCCCTTTCTTGTCTTTGCTGATCGTACACATTCACCAATCTCATTTTTCTCCCCGACGGGTATCTTATATTAAACACCTGAACGTCCCCTTCACCCCCCTTATCCACCTCCCAAAACTCTAGGTGTGTATCTCTTCTTATCGCAGTCATCGTTCTTCCTCCTCTGACCAACCTATATCCTGGGTGACTGATGGGGTATCCTTCCTTTTCAAAAAACTCTTGCAACATTACCACATCAGCCCCCCAAACAATTCCTTTTTCCAACGCCATCATCGTCGCCACATACCCCCTTCCGCAATTATGCATTATGCACTTCACCATTGCTTCACAGGGGTTTCTGGGATCCCTGTGCTGGAGCTTGACTCGGATGTCGCTTGTGTCGAAACAACTTGTACTTCCAGCTGCTTTTCGGGCTGTTCCTCCTCTGGAACTTTCTTCTCGGCCTCTGCTGTAGACGGTCCCCCATCCTAAACTTGATCCGGCTTCTTCTGCTGATCCGTCGTCACATTTCGGCGTTCCCCTTCTCTTTCTTTCCAGGTTCACCTTTCTTCTCTCGCGTTCTTAATGGCCTCCTGTTTCTTGGAGCACACATTTGCTTTCGCGATATGATTCCCCTTACAGTTGACACACTTGTCGACCGTATGGTTGCAGTTCTGTCCTGCATTAGCTTTGCAACCTACAATGTTGCACTTGTGATCCTTAGTCAAATGCTGTCCCGCACACAACATGCAAGCCGGCATCTTCAAAGCTCCACACTTTGCCTCAACATGTCCCCATCTGCTGCAGACTCCACAAAAGGAATCGGGTCCGGCGGTTGCAAATTTCTCCACATCATACTTTACTCCTGCCGCTCTCAACCCTCCCTTCAAAACTTTTTCAGCCATTGTACTCCCCTTCACTGCAAACACAACCGTCCATGCTTTCTTTCCATCCGCCTTCATCTTCTGCACATCTTTCGGTCCTCCTATCCAACTGATGGCGAGGAGCAACACCACCCCCTCGTTCGCAGCCTGCGATTCTTGCCTCAATTTCTCCAGTCCGCCTCCGGTCTTCTTTCCCAAATACCGATCGAAATTGACGCCATGCATTTTTACTCTCTCCCAGAGTTCATTCGTTTCTATGTCCACAATACCTGCATCCACTTTTCTTGCTGCTTTGATCACAATTTCCCTGTACTTAATCAGCATCTCAGCAGTTGCTCCAGGGGTCGTAATCGTCGATAAGCATCCTCGGGTGTTCTTCATAACCCCTTGAATGCGCACAAAATGCGGAACCTTCGCCTCAAAAAGTGCTCTATTCACTTCCGACGAAATTTCCAAATCTTTCTTCTGGGAAAGTGGGAGTCTGTTATCTCTCTTGAACGTAACTCTCCTCTTCTCCATCGAATTCTGTCCTATGGGGACCGGCCTCAACTCCTCTTTCCTCTGTTGCTGCCTCTTCACCTCAGTGAAATCGTCCCCCTTCTTCTTATTTTCCCCTTGACGTTACTGCTGCTGTCGTTGTTCGGGCTGTTTCTTCGGTGGTGCTGGCGCCGCTGCCCGCTGTGCCCACGTATCCTTCTTCATTTCTTCAGGTTTCTTTCCTTCCGGCTTCTTTTCTGTCGGCTTCTTGACCTCCAGCTTCTTAGTCCCAGCCTTCGGTCCCTTTGGTACCTCCTTTACCTCTGGTTTTTTCACCTCCTTCTTCTTTTGTTGTGGCACTGCTGGCACCACCGGCTTCTTCTTCAGAATCGTAACCTGTCCCACCTCCAGACGCAGAAACTCTCCCCTTACTCCTCCAGGCGGAATCAGAGGCGCATGACTGGATTGCTCCAAATCCTGCCTCTCCACCTCCATTGCTTCCCGGATAACTTTCTCAACCTTCTCATTTTCCTCCGCTGAAAAAGTCGCTCCCGGCTCAAACTCAATATTGCTCATACCTCTCTCCTCAGGGGTGGCTTCTACCTGTTTCCCCCTTCGGATTTCATCCTTCTTCCGGCTTGCTTCTGCCATATCCTTAAACCTCTTAACCACTCTATCGGTCAATTGGTCCACCATCTTTTCCATGCAAGTACTCATTGCATTTTCAATCGTTTTGGCCATGTTAACTGGAGCTAACTTCGCCACCTTTCTCTCTATCTTCTCCAACCTCTGATCGAGTTTATCCGCCCTCTCCTCATCATACTCCCTGCTCAACTCAACCTTGGTCAGAATCTTCTCCGACGATCTACGAATGGAGGTAACCCCCGCATCCGTATGATTCTGTCTTGCCGCCATATGCTCCGCCTGCTTCAGGCACCACTCATCATATCGCTCATCATGCAACTAATTGGTAGCCATATAATCCCTCAGCCCATTAGTGTTCCGAAGATACTCACCAATAAACGCCTCCAGATTAACTACCCCTTCCTCATTAGATACGGCCTCTGCAGGCTTAGCCCAATCGGCCTCCAACTTTTTCCTGCTTGGTGTCTGTGGCATATTCGGGATTGGTCGTTCGGGTGTTACCGGCCTCCTAACTCCCTTCCCCTTATTGCGCTTCTGTCCCTTCTTTGTTGGCGTCATGTAGGGTTCCTCGTCCCTCCACTCCACCTCTGTCATCGCCTCATCGCTAACTTTGCTCTCGTCGCTAATTTCGAATTTTCTCGGAATGGGTGTGTAGACTTTCCGGGTCTCCTCCATTCCCTCCTCTTTTTCGGCCTGCATGCTGGTATTTTCCTCCGACTGAATATACCTCTGCGCAATAATTCCAGCGTTCTTCCTGGGGACTGAAAAAGGGTCCTCGGGCAATGCGCTCGGTGGGAAAGCTACAATGCTCCCCTCGTAATTGGTAGATTGAGTCCGCCAAGGAAAGGAAATATCGCTTCCTCCATAACTCGTAGTCGGTGGCGGTGACAATGAGGAATCATCATCACTTGGAATCACATGAACCGTTCCCGGAACCTCCAGGTTTCGTCCATGTTTATCGCGCTTCGCCGGTCCCCTGACCGGTTCAATAACTTGGCTCAGGTGTCCGCTCTCCCTTGCCTCCATGTTGTGAATTCTAACTGCCTGATTGAAAACATCCCTTGGCAGCGTAACCGCCTCAGTCTGCTCAACCAGCTGTTGATTGTTTTCGCATTCTTCCCGAGCGATCTCGGAAGTCGTAGCGGTTCCGTCCGGGTCGACGAGAGGTCCGGTCATTGCGTTTTGTCTATCGAGCACTTCCCTGATACCGCTGGTAGGGGTCTCGAAGCCGGAAAGGGACTCCGCAGCCATTTTCTTATCGAGCCTTTCCTTCGCTTTCTGAAAGGTACTCTTTTTTGCTCCAAAGAGACTCATCGTGGCTAGCTTCTAAGCGGTTGAAGTTTGTTCAACTGAAAACCGAAGCAAAAATTTTCTCGCGATGTCAAACTTGATTGGATAAAATCGGTCTTGGCAAAACTAAAAGGTGGTGTGGTGTGTTGTCAAAGGTGTGTTTCACGTACTGATCATGTCACGATGCGATCAGAACTCAAATACTTAATTGGAGCGAGATATCTGGGCTTACAAAGGCCGGGTTGTGAGGTGGAAACTGGCCCAAATGCCGATGGTCCGGGTTTTTCATGCGGTAAAACCGTTGCCAAGGTTCTGTTCAGGTTCCAACCCTAACCCGGAACCGTTCTAGCGGGTTGGAACCGTTGCTAACACAGGCGTCAATGGAGTGTCAATGATTTTCAGTCATGTGTGTTGGGTAATCTAACTGCTGATAGATTGCAAAAAGGTATAATGGAATTTCTGGCCACCTGTATACGCAAAACAGGATATGATACGCTCTCTGCACCATCTTCCAAATGAGCATCACCAGAGTGTCAACAAATATTGGTCGTATATCCTTGGTAATCTAGGTGGCAACTCTTTGCAGACAGTCTGAAACGAAGTATTGACCGCCATTATAGGAAAAAGGAATAGTAATATGCTCCCTGCCCCATCAAGAAAATGAGCATCAACAGAGTGTCAACGATTGTTGGTGTGGCATCATGGTTAATCCCAGCGCGAAGTGGTCGTTATTGTCTATATACATCGTTTTGACTGGTTTGTAGGTCAAAAGACTCAAGAACACCGGGTGGTAGCTCTGTAAATGAAATCAATTGTAACTGTCCAGGAGGATGCGGCGGAAATATCCCGTACATATTTGCCTATACAGGCTGCCATATTAGTGTTTATCGATGTTTGTGGTCAAGTGCCACAGATATTACCGAAGATGCATGAGCATAAATCGTTGACGCTTACTTTTAAGATGGGTAGGGAATGTGTAGCTTTTTCTATTGTCGAAAAAGGTGGCCAATACTATCTTTCTGACTATGTGCACTCAGTCACCCTCCAGATTACCGAAGATACACGACCAACAATCGATGACACTCCGTTGACGCTCAGTTTCAACAGGTGATAGGGCGCATTTCACTGATTGTTTTAATCATTATGGCGGTCTGTACATCCAAAACAGTCAGCTATGTACCAATGTCAGCATTTTGTATTTAACAGTAGCATATTTAAATGTGACTATAAATCCTGAACCCAAAATGCAGAACGAGAGATTGGAACCGATGGGTTTAGCCAAACCCTGTAAAACCGGCGGGTTGAGTTGTACAGGTCCGTGTTGGGCCTGCCAAGAGTCAGATGGTCGGGTTTTTGGATGGGACTGGAACCGAACCGACCTGTGTTTGCAGTCCAAACCGGGACCGCTGGCAGGTTCCCCAGACCTGCTGCAAACACTTGATACAAGTGATAACATTCCGGAATTGGGGGCATGAAGACTCCTTCCAATCGGGTGCACATGACACATCTTCAATCACTACAAAAAAAGAGGATTGATAATATAAATATGAACCGCTGACAGGTCTTCCGGACTCTTTCCAAGCATTCCTCAATGTTGAATTCTGCTGGGCCAAGCATTACTTTTTCCAGGAACGCTTCGAATTGCATCCTTCTCAACCGCGTGGTTTTTCGTTGTCCTATTTTCCCCGTAATGTACTAAACTTCATACTATATTCACCCTTCAATAGTTTTGTCTATATTCTCCAACTTCACTTCATCATTATCAACATGGGACCTACGGCCAGCCCGGGGAGGAATCATGATTCACAGAAGAATCAAGAAGCCCACCTTGAGAGAGCACTTGCACTTGCAATCAAGAAGACAGCCAATCTGCATCGCAGATAACATGAATGCACTTCCAACACAGCCTTCGAGTATAGTGTTGGGGATTACTTATGTCTGTGCTATAATTTGTATGAAGCAGGATGATGACGACACCAATCGGGAAATAGGCAACAACACAAGTTATGTCCCTGGGGAGTTCACCTTGTCATCTGATATCAAAGAAGACGATTTGGACAACCAGCAGAAAGTTCTACATGTAGACTAGGCACACCGTGAAAAGACAATACGAACCACAAGCGTTCCACTACCAAAGAAACATAGCCGTGCCGATACTGTAATTGCAGGCACTTCACATACCAATCTGCGACATCCGGCCGGGGCCATTGCGCCACCATTGTTCTTGTGCCAAATGTCAACCATTAACATATTAAGCAAGTCCTATGTTGTACCCGCCCAGGCACTACCACTTTCCAAGGCTGGTGGAGACCAGAATATTCCAGAACCAAAGGCCGATAGAGATCACAACGTTCCTCAATACAAAAAAGAATCTTTTCAGGTAGGGAAACAATTCATGGAGGCAATTGTATTCACAAATACTCCCTGGCCAATAATATCTAATGAGAAGTACTCGATGATTCAGAAAGCTTGGAAACTCGTGATAGAAACCCAGGATCGTCAGAGAGCATTCGCAGGTGCTCCTCTTGATACACCATCTGTTTGTGGTGAAGAGTGGCTGGTAATCACTGTATTTACAATTATAGGGCCACTCGCAGGTGGATTCACATAACTTTTAAACTTGCTCTCACTCTGTCAGTGTCGAATTCGATCAGGTCATCACAACCGTAATTGGTAGAACTCTGATGTGTACATTGGCATATTGACAGTCAATGAACATTTTATGATGGCCTGGTGTCAGTGTAATACATACATCAAGTATCTGCCGCTATATGAATGTTTGTTTCAGCACTTTCAAAATTGCTTCAAATACATACTTTCAGAATTGTCATTGCCAAACCTGATCTCAGAGCTGACACCTTGCTCATTGAAGCATTATCCACTTAACGCTGTGTTTCACTCTTCCCGATGTCAATGCTGTCATTCCCTACAAATCACTCATTGCGCTCATGTGCCTCGAAGAACTTGACACGCCCCTTTACTCCAGGACTGCTTCTTTATGCAGCTACAGTAAGTTGAATGACGTGTGCCAAGTATGGTAGTGTGTTTCTCATTGCAGGCCACTCCATTGTGGAAGTCCCAGGAATTAGTCATGGTTTGCGAGTTGTTAAGTTATTTGAGTAACCATTATAAGATGTAATTGCAAGTAAAAGGTTCGTCGGTAAGCTTAAATCAGTCAACCACTTCCTTCACATGCCCAGCTAGCCTTCCTCCAGTATGTTGAACCTTGACCTATCATCCTTAATGTGCATTGGAAACAGACATGAAATCGGCTATCAACTCGGCAAAAAGCAAGTCATACATATTGCAATGCCTATTTTCGCTACACAAAGAACAGAACAACTGACTCTATTGGAAATTGGATCAGTTATTTCTGCCTATCAACAGGTACAAAAACTTTATTTCTCGACGGCTAATTCTTGTTGATTGCCTCCACTGTCAGAGAGTATTTCCTCAACAAAATGTCACTTAGATTGCTGTCTCACTCTAGCATGAATTCGATTTGTAATATATTATCTGACTGCTGTAGCTGTAGCTTTGACATAGTGTCCAATGGATTTTGAGCCAATAAAATGGCTAATGTGATGTAGCAATTCCATGTATCTTGGTGAAATTTGGCAGTTTGAAAGTCCTTAGCTGCCGGTGTGGAGTGTTTTGTCAGTCAATTCAGTAAATCTAGAAAAAATCGATACATCAAATATGAATGTTGTTCAGAAACTTACAATTGTACTTCATCAACTTTATTGCCCCATCAGTCTGGCCAATGCTGTTTCATTGACCATTGAATTATTCAATTTAGTGAATTTCAACTATGTTAATTCATTCAACTCTATGATGTGCACTCTCGCCTGCAAGTAGTTACCAAATGAGCTGGTCCCATGACCTGATGTATGGCGAAGAATTGGATGACAAATGATACGGATTATATCAGGACTCCCAGTCTCCTCCAGTCTGGAGTGTAAGTAGCATTGCCCAGTTTTGCTAAGTACCCCGGCCAGCCGTTCAGTATTCAACGGCCGGCAGGCCCACCCTGGCCCGGCCTCCATTGTGAAAGCCTGCGCTAAGGAAGGCCCAACCCGGCCTGTGACACAATCTGCCTGGCCTGCACAAGATTTAAGCAGCATGACAAGCCTTTCTCTGGTTGATGGATGGAATACGGCAATGGCAGGGCTATGATGATTTTGCTGGATATGGCATATATTGTGCACTTGGGAGACATTGTTAGCAAAGGCAGCAGAGAATTGTTCGAACAAAATATTCTGTTTGAACATAGTCTACCAAGATATGCCGCCCGCCCGCCAAGAAAGAGCTGCCAGGCCGCCCGCCCTGCTTGGTCCTGCAGATTGGTAGCCTGGCCACCAAGAACAGCCACCTGGCTGCAATGAAACAGCCGGCCAGCCCAGCCCAGCCTGGCCTATGTAAAACCGGCCTGGCCAGGCCACTTTAGAACACTGAAATCGCCACAAAGACACATGGCTGCAATCATTTAATACACAGAAACCCTTTGAGCCTAAATTCAGAGAAGCCCACAAAGCATCAAATACGATTTGTCAAGGCAGGTCAGTCATTTTACGATTAGAGAAAGATTGATTTTTGGAAACAAATCAATTCTGAAACGATGAGATAGTTCCAATTATTGAATCCGGCATGCAAGTAGAAATTCGACTGCTGAGTTATTCACTTTGAATGACTGTCAGAAGTCACCTAATATTACTGTAGAAAGGTGCTTTTTAAATATTGCCTCAAGAGCTCTAAGTAGGAAAAAACTGAGATCTGTGAGACATTGCATCAATATTTGTAAAGTTCTATATAAGGACATATTGAATTGGACTAATCATGAACAGCACAATTTAGGAACAATACAGTGCAGTGAATTGCTGTGTAGGTTACTAAGCCCCTATAGAACTGTAGATGCTCTGTTGGCGCTCATTTTAAGAATGTGGTAGAGATATCATCACTAGCTGTGTTGCTCATAAAGGCAGCTGATACTTTGATTATGGGTTAATGCTGTTGCGTAATGCTTTGGCTATTGAAGATGTAAGACCAGAAATCATGGACGCTCTGTTGACTCTTATTTTTAATAGATAGTAGCCATATTGCCAGTAGCATCATTGCCCAGAAAGACAGCCGATACCTTGATCAATGGTTAATGCTGGTGCATGCCCCTATGGTTATCCAAGATGCAAGATCATAAATCATTCACATTCCCCTGACACTCAGTTCTAGAAGGTAGTAGAGATATAGTCATTTGCATTTCTGCCCATAGAGGAGGCTGATGGCGTCATCATTCATTTTCGCGGTTGCATACCGGTTTGATTTTACAAGATTCATGACCAACAATCGATAATGCTCTGTTGATTCTCATTTTTAGGCCATCGCAGTGATGTTGTAACTTCCATATTTTCCCACAATGGCAGCCCATACTGTAATTATGGGGTAATGCTGTGGCACATCCCAGTGACTATTCTAGATGCAAGACCAAACATCAATGTCCCTCTGTAGACTGCGTTTTCTATGATAGGGCAATAGGTGTATCCTTTGCCTTGTTACAAATGATGATAGCCAATACTTCCACTGTGGAAGGATGTGACTATGCAGCCCTCTGATCACTGAAAAGGTATGACTGAAAATGATTCACACTCTGTTGATGCTCACTGTAAAGCCATACTAACCGTCATCGGATCCTCAACAATTGTACGCAAAATGATCACAGATACTATTGACAGTAAATATATCAATGCGATGTATATTCATTGGAATTCAAAAGCTTCAAAGGGTACCAATAACCAATCCAACCATCCATACGTAATATGCGTGATGATTGACCTAGGCAAATCACCATTCACCCCTTTCGGCTGGCTATTTATGGCATATTTATCCATCTTCTTGTCTTTGATATATACGGCTCTGTTTCTCACCTTGCCTGATCCTGCTACTACTCCTCTATTTGCGCGACTTACCAAATGCAGTGTTTCAACATATTGACTGTTTTTGCTAGATCTGAAGGGAACGTTATATTGTTTGATGCATGGATCCATGCAGTATGACAGTCATTATTCATACAGATCGACATTACCCAAGGAGGGCTTCTACTATGACTCGTATGACATAACTATGTTAAGTTTTGTTTCTAAGTTTTGTCTATATTTTAGTTTCTGCTTTCAAACTTAACCATAACAGGCAAGATAATATGAAGTGTATTGCTGGTCTGTTAAAACTATTTGGAAACTGGAACTGTTGCATGGCCTATACAACTTGTGTGCATGCACATACAAATAGTTATGTGTAACAATGTTGGCTCTGAAATCCAGGAATACCTGACATGTAGCAAAATAGGCAAACCAATCTCTATTGGAAGAGGTATGTCGCTGAAAGTGTATATTTGGCAATCAACTCCTCGGGCAATACGGCAGTCGTCACCAGTGCTTCTTCCCAATTTCATTTCTGCACAGGAATGACCTTGCGACTCCATATGCTGGTGCAATAGGTTCCCGGTTCTACAGGCATTGAATTCATATTTGTGATGAATTGATAGTCTCGATTGGTATGAGAGATGCTATGTACTTGTGTTACTGTGGTTTTCCAGAATGTAGCCTCAAGTAATTACTTCCAGGGTGGGCAGCCACTTGCGCCATTTGCAATTCTCCAGAGAAAACATCAAGAGTTTCTATATGCTCTTAATATCTCATTGTGCAGGGGCGTCTCCACCATTGACAGTTTGTAGCTTATGGCATGCTGGAATCTCCAATTTGGCCATTACTTACCTCATATCTTGCTCACCAAAGTAGTTAGCTGCGTCTCCCCATCTTGGTTGCATCAATTTGCCTAGTCTCATCTGCTTCTGCCGTAAGTTCTCCATGTGCTGCTCTACCACTTTGGAGATTGTACCCATCAACCAGCCGGTTATGAGTTCGTTGTTCAGCTTGCCCGACTCTGTATCCACCGCATCCTCATCCTCATCTTCCCCAACCTCCACATAGTCGGAAATTGTACTATTACTCTGACTGTCACAGATAGTATACACTATGTCTTCATATGTTGTTTCAGGCTGTCTAGTTGTACATCTTGCATTTCCAGCATGTCTTATAGCTTCCTCCTCTTGTATAATTGCAGTCTCTGTGTCTTTGACTTGCTATCTTGCCACAGCTGGTTCTCTTCTTTGCTTAGAAAGTGTGTTTGATGTCTTTGCTCCAACGCAAGCTAGTTTGTACATTGTATGTTCCGCAATTCTTACAAGGTATGAACCCTGTTGATTTCGAAGCTGCTCATAGCATCATTAGATTGATTACACTATTCTGTGGATCGCTATCTTGATTTGTTGTATTTACTGCCCAGCAGTGGAGAACGGTCATTTTGAGAACATTAGCCATTGTCTCTTGTATTCAGGTTGTTGTGGGGAAAAATATTGGATGTTGCAAGATATTGACCACATGGAGGTAAGCTGCGTCTTTTACATTAAAGTTGGTACGTTTGATCCACTGGAACCAAACAAAATCTGTGTTTTGACCTTCACTGCATTGGAAATACTAATGCTATCTATATTACATGACCTGATTTTTTGCATCTGTTTTATAGAAGAGCCTGGGGATCTCATTGGCCAGACATCACCGCATGTCCTTTCTGTCAAAGAAAGTCATTTCTATATCTTACTAACATCAGATGTCAGCTGTCATTGACTACAATTTATCTGTATATAAAAAGAAACAACATTGGACCAACTTACTGCACATTTTAGAACTGTTTGACACCTACATCAGCAAAAGTATTTTAGTCACTGGAAGCCTCCAGGAGTGTTTGAGAGGATGCGGATTGTAAACTTAGAAGCTTCAATTTCAGGAGAGTATGAGACCTGAGGAGGGCATTCCGGCCGGCATTGGGAGTAACTGGGATCTCTGATGCCGGGTACAGGAGTACCACGGGAGTGATTGAGATAAGTTTGGGATCACTTCGGAGCGCCGGAGAGAACTTTGGGTGCACCTGGGACTGACGCCGAACCAACGTCGGAATCCCAAGCCAACTCTGAGAGATGCCTGTGTTCTTATGGATACACATTGAGAGGACTGCAGGTGTGATCTGAGACTCACTGGATGTACATGAGCAAATGATTTCCCTCAATGGCAAATACGATGCCTGGATCATTGTCCATTATCAACTCTGATTCATACTAGCTATCATTGCCTTCAACATTGTATTTTTTGCCTCGCTACATTCAGGAACCAAAGAAAAATGCAACTGATTCAAGCATAAACGCAGATACACCAAAATAATAACCCGACGAAGTGATCAAATGATATCAATCAAACACGGTGTCAATGTCATCCACTCCATCTCCCATCTCATCACGGCCGACGAAAGCAGCAATACACAATTCATCAACAGCACAAAGAAGCTGGAGTCGCTCCTTGTATTTGCTGATTATTCTTACCTGGCGAGTGGATGAAATGGAATTCCAATGTCGTTTGGCTCAAATTGTGATATCTGACAAAGGTGTAATGAGATGTTAGCTAGCTGCGAATCTGAATGGGCATGTGAAAGGCAATGATTATTTGGATGGAAAAGCGGAGCAACCACCACGGAAAAGAGGGGGACCACATGGTGAGAGCTGTGTGGAAAAGAGGAGTACACAGAAGGTGTTGAAGGAGCGCAAAATGAAAAGGAGCGCCAAATCTAGGCTGAGGAGCACTGACAGGGATTGAGGAGTGCCAATGCTAGCGGAGGAGCGTTGGAAGGGGAGGGGGGGGTGTGGGGGTACAAAGTGCTGGATTGAATATAGAAGCGGCAATCCAGACTGAGGTATGCTGGTGGGATTTGAGCAGCGCGGAAATGGGGAGGGGAATCCAGTGCAGAATGAAATAGAAGAGTGTGAATCTTGGCTAAGAAATGCTGACGGGAATTAAGGAGTGTGGACAGGGGGAATCGAGTACAGAACGAAATTGAAGAGCATCAATCCAGGCTCAGGAGTGGCAATGGGAATTGAGCAACGCCTATTCTCGCAGAGTTGCACCGCAGAGGGTATCGAGCGGCCCACTAATGTGTGATTAATGTGTACCGTGGCTTCCAAAGTGAAATTTATCACAGGGGATGGGCAAAATGTATGTCGATATTCATCTTGAGCAAACATAACTGTGGCCTTGTTTCCACTGACATATTCAGAGAGCGCATGATGAAGAGCTGCAGCTGCTAGCGCTAAAGTCTGCGGAGTGGGAGGTTGGAAATACTGTGATGTCGTTGGCTGGCGCCCCATGTTATTGGCGGTGAAGAAAAATTGGTGCTACATGATATCAAGCACTTCCATTGGTGTGTATCATGACTTCTTATTGTGAACGACCTTGGAGAGATACGAATCGTCAAACAGGAGCTCCTGAATCTGGATCCAAAGCTCAGTCACAGAGCACAAATCCAACTGGTAACTACAGACAAAAGTTCGACATGCCCCGTCTGCCAACCGTCCTCGAATGGTACTTATCTTCAGTTTCCATTGTGTATATTTTGGGGCGTAGTCAATATCTGAAATCTGATAGAGAAGCATTAAACAGAATTCAAGACTTACGGCATCTTGTGTTGCAGATCTATTTTGAGAGATGGCCCGCCGGGCAATTGATACAAAGATGGCTTATCTACAGGATCACCTGCTAATGCCCACTGACGATCCTGAACTTCAATGGCAAGTTTCCAAGCTTCTTCAACCATCGAGTACTTGTCATCAGATAATATTGGCCAAGGAGTCTTCGTGAATACAATTACCTGCATAAACCTTTTCACTACCTCAAATGTAGCCTTTTGGTGTTGGGGAACGTTCTGATCTGCACTGGCATTGGGTTGTGGAAAATTCTGATTGCCACTAAACTTGCGTAGTGGCAGCGCCTGGGTGGACGGTACACAGTCAGACTCGGATGATTTGTTGAGCAGGGTTGACTTTTTGCGTTTGAGCAGTGCTGGTGCCATTGCCGCAGCTGGATGTTGGGAATTTGGAAGCGGAGGGCGTGCAATAACAGTATTGGCATGACTCCAGTTCTTTGGCAGTGGAACCCTTGTAGTTCGTAACGACTTGTCCCAGTGCGCCTGGCCTGGAAGAAGGACCTCCTGTTGGTGATCCAAATTGTCTTCATCGATGTCAGACGATATGGTGGACTCTCCGGGGTCTTCACCTTTGTCATGACTGAGCTGCTGATCAGTATCGTGATCCTGCTTCACTAATGATATCGGGGACATTAGTGGTCTGTAACACAATGCATAATGGAAAGTAAACATTCGATGGACAACGAAGATTGGCTCATTTCTTGAATTCCAGTCCTCTCTCAAGGCGTTCTTCTTGATTCTTCTGTGAATAGTGATTCCTCACCTGGCTGGGCGTAGGTTCCATTTGGGATAATGATGACAGAAAGGTGGGGAATATGGGAGAGAATGTATAAGCAGTAAATATAAAATTAAGTGCAATGGAATATCTGGAAAAATAGAGCAAGAAGTTGCACATAGTCAAGGAGGATGCAATTCGAAGCGCCTCGAAGGGTTCCGGAGAAATGACTTCAATAGTTCAGAGTTAAATTGAGGACGGCAGTCCAGTGTTGCGATATAGGATGTTGTTGGGTGCACTGGAATAGATGGGATTTGTTGTCAGGTGCACTGGAAAAGATGTATTCCTAAAGCCAAATGTTAGCATCTCCTATCAACAACACTCTGTACGGATGCAAGAATTGGAGGTTGGTTAAACCCAACGCTCATAGAATAGAACCAGACGCACCTGAAGAAAACTCGCGACCTTAACTAACTCTTAGTGCTGGCCAAATGGGGCACTGAAAACCAGAGTGAAAACATGTGCCCCCGCATATGACTATCTCAACATAGTCATTATGCGTGAATCTTTGAGTATTTGAGGTGACCACATGGCATACAATTGGTGCAGCATTTCAATTTGCAGAACTCAATAGATTTGGAACCTTGAGAGTGATGGCTGAGTTGCAATGGTTCATACTGAGTTTGGTATCAATCCAGGAGAAATATGAATCTCCGTATGTGGCATAGCTGCCGGAAAGACATACGAATTTTCATGATAGTGCCATGTTATTTGAATACTGCAGCTAAGTTAGCGGTCGATAATGCAATATCGTGAGCATAACTTCCCTTTCATGCGTTCAAATGGGCCATGTCTGCAGAATAACCTTCAAAACAATGTTCAGTTAACGGAGGAGAGAGAATTTGATTAACGAAGGAGAGATACAGGCGCATAGACAGAATGGTAAGGTACAATGGATGATTCAGGGGTGATCGTATTGATTCAAGCACTTGGTGATGCCAAGATTGATAACAAATGGGTCATGAATACTCACTCACATTCTGATTTTGCACCAAATATATAGTAAGTTGCACACCATTAAATCACATATTCATTGTGAGTTTCACCACTACAATGTTGACTTCAATTAGTGTTGGGGGTAAAAGGTATATGCTACAACGATATGGATGCCTAGTGAGACATCATCTCACAGCGGGCAGAGGAATGATGATTGCATGCATATTCACACAGTTTCGGAAATTGAGGTGCACTGAAGTTTACATCGTTATGCTTGGATTCCATGGCTGGGGATTGGAAGCTCGCCTTACTCTGACAGTTAATTACACTCTTCGAAGCTGTCTTTTTTAAACGTGGGCTTTCAAGGTTCTCTCTCTTGAAACTTCACTCTTGATTGAAATCGGGTCAGATAATCTATTTTCAGATACGGGTTTTAGCGGCCCAAACATACAAGTTAGTCAGAATCAAGTTAAGTCAGCATTCAAAGCATTGAGAACTTAGGTCACATTGAGTAAGTACGGTACATGTGTGAGCGGGAGTTGCCAGCCATCTTGCAGAGTCGCTGAACAGAATCTGTCTTTTGAGATTCTCGCTCTGCAGCTCCAGCTCATTTGACAGAGCCTGAACATGCAGAAGCTATTTTGGGATTTCGAAGCATAGGTCCAAGCATACTACTTAGTCAATATAGAGTTCAGTGGGTTACTAATTGGCTTGGTCTGTGCATTTATGGTTTAGTTGTACAGGGTAACTATCCACCAACGGACAAGTTGACACGGAGCTGACAGTTCAAAGCATTTCAGTGGCGGTCTTCATATCCCGATCAAGCCTAGATTGATATATCAGCAGAGGCCAAGCGGGATGAGCCGCCCGTACCTAAAGGTGAAGTGTCTTGATTTATGACAATCTGTGTGCACTGCGTCCACTGATTCAAAGTCAAAGAACAAATGATGAAAATGAAGTGTCGCTCTCAAGGCATGCCTGGGCAGGAATGATACATCCATAATTAGTCGCAGCTTGTCAATGTTGGCTTCATACAAATCCAAGAACATCATTCTGAACTGGATGGGAGACTTTAGTTTTGCCAGAACTTCGATCAGAGGCCAGGAAAGACCCAGCAGGAAAAGATGCAGCTTCGCCATGAATACCTGAGCGGTGTCTCAGTATCCAACACTCTGCGATGCGGATCTTGATATTCTCACACAAGTACTCAATAACGCCTAGACTGACTTTATTGCCACTGTGATTGGCAAATATGCAGTGATCGATCAGTCATATGGATATTAACTCGAGCCTTTCAGGTGCAACTGAACTTCGATCAACTGCCAGCAAAAGCTGCGGATTTGCCTCGAATAAGCAAGCCGTGTCGCATAATCTATCCGAAGTACTCAATATTACCAAGAGTGTTTCAGTGCCACATGCAATTGGCAAATATGCTGTGCTGGAGTTGTTATAACGCGACTCAAGACATATGCAGAGCATTCACCGGCGCACCTGAATGTCAATCATTTGCGACCAAATGCTACGGCATTGGTATGAATCTGCGAGCCGGTATCTCGTATTCTGACAGAGCAACTCACTAACACCTCGCCTGATGTCATTGCCAAATCGGATTGCCAAATGAGCAGGGCTTGATCTGTCATCACAATACTCATGACAGATCCCGAGGATTCCCCGGCGTACCTGAAAGTGGTTGAATTATGCATTTTTTCCATTGCATTGACGTCGAAATGCATACGTGGCCTCAGGCTTCCAGTGCACCACAAATTCGCAAGGGATTAATGATTCGAAGCCCTTTGCTACATCATGCTGAATATTAAACTTCTGCCATTTTTCGTGAGATAGGCCTGCCGGAAACATGTAATGTAGCTTATCAATTGACTTCATCTCATATTCGTCATTATTAATAATCAAGAACGCCAATGAGATCCACCTCAAACAATTCCACTATCACATCTTTAATTCGCTTCAAAAATCGCAGAAAGAAAGGATTTATCCATGCAGTATAGTGTTTCTTACAACGACCATTTTGACTATTTGAATTAGTTAAGATTATGTTGGGTGACGGTCTAAAGACGCGTACCTTGATGAAACATCCTAACAATCTAAGATGAAGGTTCATCAGACTGCAACGTGTCTCCATTCTCTGTCAGCCAGTTCGTATGGTTCTCACAAGACTCCAATATCTGGTAAATTATCGTCGTCGTGATGTTCAGTCGAGTCATCAAGCCATGCAGGACTATCATTTACGCAACTACAGAGAGTCGATGGAGATCACTCGCATGGTTATCATAGCCACCAGAACCCGTATTCAGTATCCATTGATATGGCACTTGGTTTTCCCCTAGCCGGATAACTCGTGCAAATGCCTGCCGCTGCTAGTTCAATACCCAAAACTTCTGAGATATTATTCCATGGTTTGAAGCTGTAAGATTTAGGCCAGTCACACCAACTTTGAGTGCGGTTATGAATACAGAGGGATTTCGTGAATCCCGGAATTTGAGCGCCATTTCTGTGCGTTCATTATTGCCCATTTCTGCATACATGTGGAATGTATCCACATTATGCGCAAAGAACTTTGTGAGCCACCACTTCAAATGACGAAGATGGCCAGGAAGAGGACAAAATAGCACTGACTTTTGTAGAGGAGGTTCACCAGGGAGTGCATTTTCATTTCTGTCTTGTTCCGGAAGGAACGCCACTTATGTTTCGTCGTCCTGGTCAGGTTCGGGATACTCCACAGGTTCCTTGACAAGCATTGGCAGAAATGTCTCGCTCAGCCATTGGAAAATCAGAGAATGCATCCAAGTATCAAGTGGCCATTAATCGTACCATGGTCCAGAAATGTCATTGCGATCGTCTGTGTCTCCCAGCACTAATGAGAACCTTACTAGCCGCATTCTATGAATTCTCCATGCTCCTGAAGCACCCAGCGAAGTCTATCTCTCCACAAGTGTCTTCGGTTTTGCTTGCCCGTCCTCTGTCCACTCAAAATCGATAAGGTGTGCATTCTTCTTCGGTATCTGAAGAAGTGGTTTTCCATCGAGTACTTTCGATTCCAACCAGCTACTTATCATCCATGGCTTTGGAATGTGTATGATCCGGTGCACCGCATGCTGTTGAGCTTCTTTGTTTTCAGTCTGGATGGCATGCATCAAACTCTTCACAGCGAAATACAATGCCTCAGCACCATGCATCTCCATAACAGTAAGATTCTTCTGGATTGTCAGGCGCACCAGAAAACAGCCACATCGTCTGAAAACACCAGTCATAAAGTGAATGGAATCCCGGTCCAGCAGTGACTTGAAGTTTGAATGCAATTTTCAAATTCATCGCAATTTGCCAGCCCACACTGTTCTTTGTCTTGTACCGATGGGACTCATCAAAAATCCCAAAACTGCAGACAAAGTAGGAGAGTTGACCATTGCTTGATGGTTTTGCTCTGGATGTTAAGGTATCATACAACACAAGGTGGATATTCCATCAGTTTTCCGGCTCATCAATACTGGTGTTCAGATCCTCATTGGTGACATTTGCATTTTCGGTGTGCAACAAATTGACGAGTTTGAAATCGGTTCCATGTGTCATCTCATCAATGACAGTCTAGAACGTCTCTGCCACTCCAGGCATTATCACCACAAGGATCGGTTCAGGGCTGATACAAGTGCTGGATGGCCGTAAGGTTGTTTTGTCTGGATCTCCAACAGGAGGCAGGGCACGAATTCAATCTCTGGAGCGGATACCACTCCCCTTCTACACTGACAATCCTGGGACAGTCATTGTGCGCCAAAATCACCCACTCTTCAATGTTATTCCCCCATGAAATGGACAGTGGCAACCCAATTACAACATTCTCTGTCACCAATTTGCAAAGCATTGCCACTGCAACCGAGGTGACAGTCTTTCCAAGACCCATTTCATCCGCCACCAGAGCTCCTAGCTAGTGTTAGCAACGGGTCCGGGTAACCCGCCAGCAATCTGGTTTTTGGCCAGCGGTTCGGTTCTGTTCGGTTTGTTACACGGCCAAAAACCTGAACCACTTTGTGTTGGCGAGTTTGTTACCCGGACTGGACATAAACCCACGGTTTTTCTGCCGGGTTGCAACTGGACTGCAGTTCCAACTTTACGGTTTCTACACCTTTGCCTCCAATTAAGCATTTGAGTACTCAACGTATCACGACATGATCAGTATGTAGAATGTGCAGTTCTTGCCGCTCTTTCACCTCCCGCTTTGCGATTTGCGATCCGACTGATATTCGTTGAGTCGCTGTGAAAAATGTGTCCATTTTAAGCGAAATCAGTGGGTATTCGATAGCGACTCAACGAATATTGGTCGGAATACATATCTGAGATCGGGAGGTGAATGAGCGGGTAGAACAGCACAATCTAAGTACTGATCATGTCATGATACAATCAGAACTCAAATACTTAATTGGAGGCAAAGTTGTGATGTTGAAATGCCAGGTTTTTGGTGGTAAAACCTGCCCATTTCCAGTGGGCCGGGTTTTTTGTGTGGTAAGAACCGTTGCCACGGTCGGGTTTCAGGTGAAACTGGAACCCGAACCGACCTGGGAAGTTGGACCTGTTGCTAACACTACTCCTAGCATATCAGCATCCCAAACCCATCTCTGTACGATAAACCAGATGTCCCAAACCTGGTGTACCAGAAACTTAGTTCCGGGCAGGCCTGGAATTGAATTCTTGTGGCCTGGAACCTGGCCATCTATTGGTTGACAAATAGCATGGGCATTCAGTAGCCTGACTGCCTGATCGAGACACTCGTGTTCAATTTCATTGTTGATTGTACTGGGAACCGTATTCAATTCTGTGCTGGTATTGGCTGGATGGAGGACCTCCTCACCATCCTCCTCTTGCTCCTGAACCTCCCTTGCACTTCTGTCTATTTTCTTTTCGTCCTAAGTGATCTCTTTCAGTTGCTTTGATGTAAGCTGGGCCGATGGGCTCATATTCCGACGCTCCTGAAATTCATCACGATGTTAGGTATTTCACAGACCAGAAACCATTGGAACAAATGTATATGGATGCAATACAATCAATTCTATTCTTTCAATCAGAACTTACATTAATACAAGTATCATTCTTTTGCCCACCATCCTCCACTCCCTTCTATCTTCCACCCTCTTCACAACCTTCCAAAGTCTATGTATAAAGATTAGCAGTTATGCACATCTAGTCTTGACAAGGCTAGCGGGAATTACCTTTGTTGGTCTCATTACGTGCTCGGCAATCTCCTTCTCTGTCAGTCTCATAATTATAACCAAAAATATTTTCGGATTGTGTCCAAGCTTCAACTTGACAGCCTTTGAAAGGCAACAGCTGTACGAAATCTGCCCATACATTGGGTATATTATTATTTGCCCGTTTATATATGATCCCATATACTCTTCCTCCAATTCATCTTACTCCAAGGTGCACTTGAACATCAATGTCATAATGTATGGCTCTTTTGGTCCTCTGTTTGTGTTGATGAAATCAATCAGCTCCTCCCAGTGCCTCACATCTGTGTATAAGGCTTGGAGTTGTTTGAGGGCGAGAACCATATCCTTGCCATTTCACTCCCAGCGAGTTGCAACCATATACGTTGTATTTGGCAACTCGGGGAGGTTGCTTGTCGCCTTTTTGCTCGCGCACTCGCCCAAATCTGTCGCTGGTCACTTGTTGCCTCGCCTTCTGTTTTTCCACTCCTCCCAAATTTTGCTTGCGCATTTGTCCGAAAACATCTCCACCCATTGCCGGTGAATCAATTCGGCCTGATCGAAATTATCCAATGGCAGCCAGACCTCTAATGTCTCCAAAAAATGTGCAACCGCCGTCTTCTAGTGCAGGGGTCCTTCGCAAACCTGTCTCAATCTGTTCTGCCCCCAGATTATGGACCGATGCTTTTTCTCGAGGAACCAAGCCACCCATACATTCTTTAACTTGTTGAACGCAGTATAGTTGGCCTGCCGCATCCTTTTGGCAAATTGCATCAAGGAGAATTCGGTTTGCTTCAGGCTGACTGGTGGTTAGCCTTCGCCAGCACCCAAGTCCGACGAATCGTCGCTCTCATCATCTGCATCATTATCATCATATGACATTTCCGGCAATGGGGGCAATTCTGCAATCCTTACAACATCTGTTTTCCGCGATTCCACTGGCAGCTGTAATTGTTTCATTGGGAGGCAATTTGGAGATCTTCTATGTCCGGTGGATGGAGATTCCGGTGAAGGATTGGAGCTGGACGATGTTGGCCGATTGACTGGATGGTTTTCTGGCAGTCCTGGGGGCACTTTCGATGCACCTGGAGATGACGGCCCTTGTCCTGCAATCTGCGGAGAGGGGAACATTTGAAGCGCACCATAACCACCTTTGTGCAGATCATATCCTTGCCATGGTTGCCCATACTTTGGAGAATATCCTTGGCTTGTGCTGGTGGTGGGTGGTGAACTGTGTGTCATGTTGTATGGAGAGTTCCGATAAAACTGTGGAGCCCCTGGAAATCGCTGCTGTGAAGGCGGGTTACCATACCCATGTGGCGGTCGATATTGATTGGTTTGTTTCCCAAATCGACTGTCTTTGCCAGTGGCAGTTCGTGAACAGTTCCCCGATGATTCTGAATTGTCTTCACGGCATAGTTGCATCCCAAATAGGCCACCTGGACGAACCATATTCGCCGTCTTCGGTGCAGATCTATTGGTCGACATGTTCTGTGAACAATGATGGTTGTAAACTACTATAGATGCGAGAAGTGATATAGAATAAATCAGAGTATGGCTGAGTATATTGCAGGTAGCAGTGACCTTAGGCAGAATGAAGGGCTTATCATATCCCATTCTGTTGTCATGATCTGTGGTGTTTCACTCTGCCTTTGATCCATGAAATCAACCCCGCTGAGAAAAAGAAAACTTAATCACACATATCCTGCCTTTCATTGTTATATGCTCGAATCCTTATACTAGGATATTGGATAGATGCTCACCTTCATACGCTTCCATGACTTAACAGATCATAGAAGTGATATGATATGATATCTCCAGGAACCCAACAAGAACAATATCTAGTATGAAGGTTAGCACGACTAGGAATACTACACATAACTTGTGAGTGTACGACCTTGCAACCTCACTCAATAGGAGGCCTGTGAGTCATGCAGCAACAGTGCCTGCTTCCTATTGAGCTCCATGTCTAAACATCATTATTCACCTCAGGATCCACGCTCCAGTCAAGGATAGTTACTGAAGCAACTATACTATCAGTTCTGGATGATCATTGTGCGGGCATACTGCTAGCTAGGAAGCTTACCTATTCATTGTAGTAAGACGATCTACCTTCATTATCAGCTGCTTGGAGGCTCGAGCATAAGTATACACTCACAATGCTGCAATGATGTAAGTATAATATAAGGCCCATCGTGGAGATTGCAGTGATAACAAAAGAAACCTTATCTTCACTGCAACCAACTTTCAGCAGACGATGTGTAAGATTATTCTGTGGGATATGATATTATATATCCTGGTTTATGAAGAACGCTGATCATAAGGTGACTTTATTTTGCCCCGTATTTGGTGGGGTGCAATGCGGCTGTGATATGCCAACTTGAGTTAGCTCACATTCAAATCAATATCCCTGAGGCTCTAAATCACCCCCTGAACCATCATCGAGATTCATCCGAATACGTGTTCACTGACCATTCCCCAAATATGGTCAACGCCTGCCGGAAACATATAAAGTGCTTTTTCTGGAAAAAGAAATTACTCGATGACAACCGACTCGAGGCTCGCTATCAACAATGTCACCCAATATCCATGAATAAAGGGCTTCTACCTGACGGGATTTTACCTCCTGCAGGCTGGGATCGACCCGAGCCATCATAGTTTGACTTCAGTCGGTGCACCTGAATGGCCATTGATGAACTAGTCAACTCATCATCTAACCACAGACAGTGTACCTGATGCACCACCACCTGAAGATATTTCCGACGATGAAACTCTAGACCCCCAGAAGTCTGATCTGACATGTACCCCTGATCCAACAAAGATGAAGACTCATAGACAGGTAGTGGGAGTGGATAATGCAGGGGGGAAAGCGTATGGCAAAGCACCTGGATTGTACAACAAGCATTGCAAGTACTCAGAACAATGGAATCCATGGCATCGTTTTCAGTCATCACACGACTTTCAACAGGTTCAATCATTTAGCCAGCAAACAAAACATGAATAGATCAACATCTGTGGTGTGGACCGAATGACTTCAAAATCAAATCATTCCATTCAGCAGATGCCATGTGAAAGCTCCTCCCTCAACTCGATTTTGGGCTTGGCGATGATAGTTAGATCGAGGCTCATTCACATATCTTCGGAACATTATACTATAGGCATATTTTCAACTATATACAGTTCCTTTTGACACATCTCCGATCTCAGGCACACCTCAATTTTGAACAGGTGGGCCTCGCAGACTCAGATAATTGCCAAATAAACAGCAAGATGAACACAGGCTGTTGGTGGTGGGATACGCAAGATCAGCTTTCTACCTGAGCGACACTTGTGCCAGTCATTTGTGCATCCAACAAGACTCACTTAAGCAATGTTTCTACCTAGTATCAACATGCCTGGCTGCTGTATCTCACGATTGGTAATATTTGAAAAGATATCCGCCGCACGCCAAAAAGGGATGCCTGGATTCTGATTGGGCTGATCCGCTGTCCCCAGAAAGGTGCCAAATCTACTAATAAGGGATGTCATTCTGTGGTTGAAACCATCCTATCCCCACTCCGGAATCTTGACATAACTGGTTCCAGCTTGAAATGGAATTGTGCTGATGGATTCCAGAGACAATGTTATCCTCTTTTGGCGGCCTGGGTAGGGGATTATTCAGAACAAGTCATGATTGCTCAAGTCTCATATAGCTCATGCCTGATGTGTGAAATTCCCAAAGGTGCGCTGATGGGACATTCCACTATTGGACCACTTGATAACCCAAGAGATCAGGATGTTTACTCAGAGCTTCTGGACAAAACTAATATTGATATTCTGAACACTCTTGGTGTCCATCCAATCCACAACCTGTTCTGGCAATACCCTCTCTGCATTGTATATCGGCTTTGGCAGCCTAATGAATTGCATCAGCTGCTCCTGGGTTTAGTTAAAGACTTCTTACTCTGGCTGCTCAAATACCTAAAAGCTAGAAACTTGAAGGATCGATTTGACAATCAATTCACATCAGTACCACGATATCCGGGCCTCCAGCACCCCTCTAAACCATTCGATTCGATGAAAAGCAGCTCCTGGCAGGGCAAAGAGATGTGGGGCATGATCAGAACAGTGGGAGTGAATTGTGCTCCAATTCTTGACTGCTCCAAAGATGACGGGAAAACTCTGGCGGAAACAGCCTCTGGTGAAATGGTGATGGGAGCAGTGCGGGCAGGATGTGAATTCCCTCGACTTGTTCGCCAACAAAATCACTCTGATCTATCCGTCGCAGCACTGGACGATGCGCAGGAGCAATTTTACAAGAAGGATGCTGCTTTTCGAGACCAGAAAATGTTGAAGTCTGCAAGGCCCAAGTCGATGAACTGTTGGCAACAGAATCCCATCAGTTATGCATACAAAAGATTCATAAAATCTGTACTGCAATGGAGGTTCAGGTGTATGGGGCTGAAACGCGATATCCATCAGGTGACACCTGCAAAACACAAGCTTTTTGATAAATTATTCCAACATCATAAGCGACAATTATTGCAGGATGTTAGGAGTAAGCCGGTAACCGGTCACAGAAGCACATTCGCCAAAAAACCTGCTCAACTGAAAACTGCTGCAGAAGAAGATGTTTATGATGCGGCAAACATGACTGCTGACAAGGGTGTGAAATTTCAGGTCCGTCCATCCGATGCAGAGACTGACACCACTGCTTTGAGTATCGCTAATATGGACTGCATTGCAAATCAGCTGGAGAGGGAGATTGATGGTATCACTTCGAATGAGCAGATGTGTCTCAAAAAGAAATTATTCATCCGCTTAATCCAATTTGAAGCTTGGGGGAAGGCAATTGGTGTTCAGGAGCTCCAGAGAAACCATCAAACGGCTTGTAATCCATTTCCGATACCGAAAGATGCATCTTGTGAGCCATATAGCAGGGTCAATTTCGTGAATGGGTTCTGGCGACAATTTCAAGACTTATATTTCTGATCAGCTACATATCAGCAATGTGAAAGTGCCATATCGATCTATCAATAAAGTCAATTACATTCGACAGATGCTCAAGCACAATGACTGGTGTACTGGTCTTGGCTATAGGGAGGAGACGCTGTCTCATCTTGCCCACCAAGGCTGGTACAATATTGACTCAGCAAAAGTTTTCAACCTACTATCCACTGCTGATAAATGGTGAAATACTCACATAGCCCATCTTTGACACATCCAGCATTGTCAGGATGAGCGATTTTTCCGCCCCGTACCACAACAGGTACATCATTCGAGAGAAACCCATGTCTGCGGCGAGTGGAGAAGTATCAAATTAACCTCACTCAGCGATGCATCAGAAGATTTCGGCATTCCCAACTTTGGTGAACTATTCCGTGCACAAAGTGAAGAGGACTGGGGACATAAGGTTTGTAGACTCGTGCTCGGATATAATCAGAATGTACTCATAGACAGTATATTGATCAAACATCACAATGGGCATTTGTACTACGTTCAACCATTTCACTGCCCTACATCTGTTGAGCATCTGGGACTTGATTGGAAGGTAGAATATACCAATGTCAACCAAGGGATCATGCCTGAATGTCATACCATCTGGGTCCAATATACGGAAAGTGATCTCGATAACACCTTCCAAGGCCATGTTTCTTCTTTTCCTGTATTATACATTAACTGGACTCCACTGAATCAGATTCTCCAATTTCAGGAGCGCCTGCCCGCCGGAAAAAGAATACCGACCATTTCTAGGAGGTGCAAGATGACTGAACAATGGATATTACCTCCTCAAGCTCCAAAATATGCGATGGTGATTCCAACAATGTACAGAGATCTGCATGGTTGCGCTGATTGTGTTGACCGGTTCATCCGAGTTGTCAAACAGACTGATATGATACATATTGTACCTGTTGGAGCAATTGCTGAACCAGCACATTTGGTGCGACAGAATGTGGCGTCTGATAGAATCCATAGTGTATGCCTTGTAAATAATCATGTGGATTTAAATACCTACTGCACTGTATATTAAACTTACATGCCTTGATCAAGGTGTGCAGGAGGAAGATTGTTAATCGAATTGTACTATTTGACATAAACATTATGAAAATGACTCTCGGAGAGTATGTCTTCAGGTTTGAGGTGCACCGGAATAGTCTTGGAGATGCAGTCAATACTCCCAATACTCCCAATATCTCCGAAATTTGCACATTCTAATAGTTTGATTTTGTAGCATTTTGAAAACAACTATACACTCTTCAGAATATTCTTGTATTCTGTTCCATAACTTCCGGAGGATTGAGGATCACCGGGGACGAAATTTCGGAGCACCTGGGAGCACATCGCATTCCATTCAGCCTATCTGGGAGCATCTGGAAGCATCCAGAAGCATCAGTGTGGCTGTTCAGAGTTGCTGAGTTGTTCAGTTATAACTTCCAAACCATTATACATTTTGCTGATGTATACAACCTGCAGCTATGCACAATTGAATTCATCTTCAGTATAATGTGCAAGTTGGCTGTCACTCATTCCATTTAGACTTGACACTAACTTTGTATTCCTCAGGACTTCTCACTTCTCTTGGTTATCATCTTACTTACCTTTCCATAACGGCAAAATATGGCTGCATAGACACCTCAGCAGGTACAAGCGCATCCAAATCGAGCTGACCGTCAGTCCTTATATCCATGGGGCCAACCACTGGGATACGGCCACAACACAGACATGTGTGAGTCTACTGCGACTCTGCCAATACACCCGCTTAAAACCTTGCCCCGGACACACATAGGGAAAGTGTCCGTGAAACAGGACGCCACAGAAAATACAAGTAGCTTGCAATAGGATAAAAGAAAGTCCACATCAATGTAGACGACTGTCACCTGACAATACACTGAATACCTGCTGTAATTAGAGATCATAATTAGCAATTCCTAGCTGTCCGTAAAGGGAGTGGTCAATCATTGACCAAGGCATTGGTCCGCACAGTGCACCATATCGAAAACCTTGAGATTGTTACTAGTGGAATGTCCACATAAGCTTGTCCTAATATCAGTCCCCAACAGTGCACCAACTAGGCTTCAAATATCTTAATGAAGTCTATGGAGTTCAATATTGTAGAGGCAATAGCTGAATCCCAGTGTTAGCAGCAGCAGGGAATTTCTTGTATGTATTCAACATGGTGGTTACAACAGCAAGGCAAGGAGGCAGGGTACAGCATGAACAGTCTGACATGTGCATTGCCTTGAACGTGGCCAAAATGGCCAGAGGAGGGTATTGGCAGGCTGCCACAGTGGTAACGCGATATGTGTTCAGGATATGTTGTGCCAAAGTCCAAGATGAGAAGTAGTAGGGAGTTGAATATTTCGAACATAGAAAGGTAAAGGCTGCGATGGAATAACACCAGGCCATCGTTTGTACAAATCAAACACATGGCTACCTGTCTAGCCCAATGAGCAGATCAATGAATCTGCTGACACGCTAGAGGCACAAAGGAACAGATGCACCTCTGCCAGAACTAGTGCCACAGTCGCCTGGAACATCACCAGTCCCAACTGGTGACAATCAGGGAGCTCACAGTTCCCAAATGGGATGTGTGCCACCTGGATATGTGAATATGCATACTCCACTTTCAAATATTCAATGTGTCAATAATAATGCCTATGCCAAGGATTGCAGGCAGAATGAAGATTATGTTCCAGATTTGATAACTGATGATGTTACCTCTGCTGGGTTGTACACACTCTGCTGCATGGTAATGCAGTTGAAATCAATGTTGCAGACAAGAGAAGTCAATTGAGTCAATCTGCAAGAAGTGATAAGCATAGAGTGAAAGAGGCAGGAAGATTAAGTGTATCATTATCTACAATCTGCGGACACTTTAAAGAATATGTAACAGCATCTCTTTATGGTTATTTTTAACAATCAATGCAGTGATAGAGGAGAATGTACAAGAAGATATTTGAACAGCTACAAAAACACCATTGCAGATATTCTATACCCATTGAATAGTTGAATATTGCAGTTACACCTGTGGCAAAACGAGCATCAATGGCGGATCAAAGATATATCAGCAACAACCCTAGTTTCCGTCAGAAACATCCGGGTGTTCCAGTTGGCTCTGTTGGCTCTGACGGATCCTTGTACCCTCTGACTGTGAAATCCAGGTGTCGCTATGCAAAAGTACCTCCGTCACTTTGCGTCCGGATACGCACCATCAGAACAACACGTGTGTTAACTGCTTCACAGAGGCTGCAGTTACGCTGTAGCCGTTTACACAACACCTGGCGATGTATATTCATTTTTCTGTGTGAGTGCCACATTGAATCTCTTCCCTATTGCGTTATATTGGATGCTGCACTCGCCCCATATATGTTTAGCTTTGAGAGATTTTCACTTATTACGATACAGTCTTCGGTTCAGATACATTGCTTGCTGTTGCATTTGCTTCGCCATTCTCGGATTAAACATGTCTGAAATATAGTGTCCAATCTTCACACTCTCTAGTACAATTCCCTGAGTTCTCCAAATTCTGCGGTGATCTATTGTCGGCTTGCGATGCTTCTTTCTGCTCATCCGCATCGTCGCCATCCTCGCCCTCATACCCATTGACATTACTGGTTCCACTATCACCTCAGTCCTCTACATTCTGTGTTGATACATCATCAGCTTGCGATGTGTCTTCCTCCACATCCGCATCGCCATCGTCGCCATCCTCGCCCTCATACACATCGACATCACAGGTTCCCAGGTCAAACCTCCAGAGTTCAGGTGCGGGCCGTCGTCGCTGGCTGGCAGCGGGGATGGCTTCGCGCTCGTTGCTTCCGTCACATTTATCTGCGTAATCCCCACTGTTCACTGGCATCCTGAAATGCAGTTTGTTATCCATTCAATTGTTGTCTATCGGGATGTTTGAGTCAGGGCTTCTGATCTCAGGTTCCTCAAGCGCCACTTCGGAGGTCAAATTGTCAAGAAGAATAGCATTGTCAACACACGCTGCTTCCATGCTGATCACCACGGCAGGCGTTGGGTTCTACGTCTATTATATCTGATATTTGACTGTAGCAGAAGTGATTTTATACACCCACTGTTGGTAGCTCTCCGGTAGTGTGTTCCAGGTATTCATTGAAAATGTATACATGTCTGCAACGCCAGGCGAGGTTAACAACTTGTCACCAGTTACAATGCAGCAGGATGTGATCTTACCACCGTCGTTCTTGTAGTTGAAGCAGTTCGCGTGATCAGGTCTGTCTGCTTTCAGCGTTGACTTGGAAGCTTTCAGATGAATACGTTTGTTCGTTTGCCACTCCACAAGAGTATGGCAGAACGCAGTCCAGGCAAACATGATCAGTGGCAAGGGTATAGAACCGTCCTTGTCATTAATGATAGAATGATAAAATCCATCAGCATTGTTACTGCGGTTATTCGCCTGATAATGAAATTTGAAGTCGATAGTGGGCAGGATTACTTCCGCCTGGAAGTAAAGTGGACGCTGGCCATTTCTTAGCAGCTTTCCACTCTCTCTGCGTTGGATTCGGGCAGTGTACACCACGTTCCACATGCTCTGCTACAGGAAAAAGATACTTATTGTCTGCCAGAAGGGAATCATTGAATTCCAAATGCTCTGTGGCAGACTCAAAGCGGTGGAGATCAAAAAGCTCTGCTGTGTTGTGTCCTACTGATTCAATAAAATGGGATCTAACCTTATCGACGTGTGCTGGAACCTGGTAACGGTAGTATTAGCAACGGTTCTAGACCCTCACTTTGGGTCCGGGTCAGGTTCCGGGTTCAAACCAAACCATTGCCAAATTTGCGGTCCGGGTCGTCAATAAACCCGAACTGCCCACTAGGGTAAAGTTCTATGGTAAATTCCCAACAAGTCTGAATTGTGCGGGTTGTCAGCGGGTCGCGCAGCGGGTCCATCTATAGATTCATATAAGGCTCTTGTATTTGCAGTGTGTTAATAGTATCTTGTCAAAATCGAGTTTTCAGCAACCAAGAATGTGCTTTGGCTTGTTGAGCAGTTTACAATATCAATTAACTTGGTATCGGTGGTCACCTTGGATATATGGTATTTTTGCCTAGCAAGGCGGTCAGTAATACAGTTATGCACACGAAGATGTGTGCGATGCCTTGATTACAAAATCTGCAGGTCCTAAAACTGTTGACGCTCCGTTGACGCTCATTTTCAGGATGTCGCAGGGAGCATGTCGCTGTTGTTTTTGCCAATAAAGGCTGCCAATATCTCATAAATGGATGTCTGCAACCTATCGGAACATAACCTAGCCAAGATGCAAAGCTAAAAATCGTTGACGCTCTGTTGACTCTCATACTAAGAATGGGGCGGTGACAGTGTTACTATCTCTTTCACCAATAAAAACTGCCAATACGTCCATTATGCATAACAATGACCAAGTCAATGGTGAATTACCGTACTTACAAGACCACAAATTGTTGATGCTCTGTTGACGCACATTTTAATGTATTATCCATTCAATATCTGCTGCCGTCGAAAATTGATTTCATCCTGATTTGACTTTATCGTTTGTCTTTCTGCATGATTGAGACACGGCCCTGTGGCCAAGCCGAGTGGCATAAAAATCTTGCACTGTTCACTCTCACACGACTCCAAATGAGGTATTATGCCAAAGGATTCATTGCACCTGCTATAAATCTATTTATGAACCGATATTCACAAGCTACTTCTTACCATTCGCCCATTGTATATCTGTAACTGAAACTTTCGGCCAAGCTACATAAAGCTGGTGAACCATTGACGCATCCTGTCCTACTTTTTCTTCCCGCTTTTATATCTCCGCGTTTCTGCTGCATTGACCGTCTACAACACCTTTTCAGCCTGTCTCTTTGATTTCCGTCTTGGCCGAACCAATCCGGCCACATTTGGCGTGGTGCTCACATCCTGCTGCTCTGGGCATTCCGGATCCTCGATGCCATTGTTGTATTCTCTATCGGATTTATCGTCTGCTGCGCAATCCTCTTTGCTGTCGATTGGATTATCCATGTCGCCATTCCAGTGTAGCCTATCTTCGGTGTCCGAAATGCTGTCAGGTGCGCTATCCTCGTCTCTTTCAACTGGAGGACGGTTGATTCTCCGGATTCGGCGGACAATTAAGATCTGAGTCCGTCTTCCAGGGAGGTCCTTTGCAGACAATGCTGGTGGCAAAGGTGTTCTGTCTGACAATTTAAATGCAGCCGCACCATCATGTTGAAAGAGTGACCAGGATGCTTTGACAATCTCTTCGGTGTCCGAATTGTATCCTATTGCAGTCATCTGCTTGTTTTGAGCACGAGATTCCTTCAGGGTAGCATGTAGGTTTTGACTGCCCTGCCACATCTTCAAAAAGTCGTGAACCTTGGCCATTCTGTGCAATTTCCTTTCCTCCGTCTCTTTCTTCATATCCGAGTCGTTTTCTGTGTTTGTGGTATCCAATCTTGGGTCAGTGCCAGCCAAAATCCCTGTATTGGTTGGAGCAATCTGCCTCACAACGACTTCTTCACGAAGGGACTCGCCTGTGGTTTTTGACTGCCTCCAGCCAATAACGTCTCAGCCAAGGGTAAAACTGGCCTCCACTCCGACGCCATGTGGTATGATAGACAATATGGCACGTGCCACATTGCAGCGATTGGTGTACTTTGAGCGCATTTCCTCCAGTTGGCGCCACCTATCAGTTATGTCCGGTATCCAAAATGTACTACTAATCTCCATTGGGTCGGAGTGGTAATTATTGAGATTTGGATTAATTTGTCCCCAGTGCTTTCGTGCTTCAGGCGGCAAATTCAAATAGAGCCTGGCGGCGGTCAGTATGCGGGCTGCGCAATCGCTTCATCCGCGTGTTGTCTCAGCCACATTGTTAGGCGTTAAGTATTCCTCAACATCACTGGACAAATCATATCGATCAAAGGATGATTGATAGGACTCTGAAGCCGTTGCAGATAGGACGAGATTGCTGGTTGGTACGTTTTCGAGTTTATTGACCAGTACATGTTGATGTTTAGCACAGTATTCATTCTCCACATACTTCAGAAATGCCTCTTGGTATTGTGTAGTGTAGAATGTCTGGTGCTCAGCATTAATATCCATTCCATTGTCCCACTTTCTAAACGAGCGCAACTTCAGGAAAGGATTAAGGATGTTTGCCGAAATTAGAATCATGGATGTCGTTAGAGTCACTTCAGCGAAGTATTTGGAAAGCTTCTGTCGAGCTAACTTCACAGGGAGGAACAAGTCTTCTTTCCATTGAGTCCTCTTCTTGCCCAAAGCTCACATCACGCCATCCATGTGATCAAACGTGTCATTGTACACTGTAATAACGTGATGCGATGTGACTGTATGCCTCTTCGACATTCAAAGGGTCCAATATGGAAATTGCCTGAATACTTCCATGACATACTTGACAATCGTCCATTCATCCTGAGTTGTAAGTAGTGGCCTGTATTCACTGTATTTTGGGTTTCAAACCCACTCCCGTGTGAATTCCCGTAATCGGTAGGCGTGCTCAAGCAACTCCAGTGTAGAGTTCCAATGTGTCTTCACATCCATAATCGGAAGTACTGCAATGCAGAATTTGGCTTTTTGACAGTCAATGAACTCGTTTCGACAACCAGGTGTTAGGGTAATTCATACTGCAAGCATTCTCTGCTATATGAAGGTCAGATTCAGAACTTTTAAAAAATCATGAAATACATACTTTCTCAATTATCTTTGCGAAACCTGGTCTCATGGCCAACACCTTGTTGATTCTAGCATTGCCCTGTTTTCGAAGTCTTTGACTGTTCCCAAGGTCTATGGTTTCATTCTCTCCAAATTGCTGATCGCGCTCATGGGCTTCCCAAGACTTGGTGCAGCCTTTCACACCGAGACTGCTCATAAATGCACCTAAAGCCAGCTGTATGACGTGCACCATGCATGGTATGTGGTTCCTCAATGCAGGTTACTTGATTCCAGAGGCCTGAAGTGTTGATTGCAGCTCGCGTGTCATCGAGTAGTTTGAGGAAGCATCATCAGTTGTGATACAACGCAAACGGCAGTCAGTAAGCTCAAAACTATCAAGCACGTCCTTCAAATGTACAGCTATCCTTGCTCCAGTATGTTGGCCCTTGACCAATCATCCTCCATTAGAGTTCGAAACGGCAACAGATCAGGCAATCAACCTCATCGAAAGCGAGTTGAACTTCACGTAATGCCCAATCTCGATCCATATAGTAAGCAATGACCGAGGTTATGGCAAACTTGTTTGTTGATGTCCATCCGTCCAAAGCTAAACCTACTTGATTTCGTAATGGCAATTGCTTCATAATTGCATCCACAGTCAGCTCATATTCCCTCCGGCAAATGTTACTCAGGGTCATTGCGGATGGTAGGACTAGGTCGTCGTGTAATGCCTTATATGACCGTCGTAGCTTAAGATTTGATATAGCGTTCCATGGAATATGTGCCGAAACAAATCCTCACATGAGATAGCAATTCCACATGTCTCGGTGAAATTCGGAAGTTTCAAAGTCCTTAGCTGCCAGTTTGGAACATTTTGTCTGTTTTTTTTGTTCAATATGGATTCAGCTGGATATCGAATATGATTTTCCTCTACAAACTTACTATTGTGATTGCTCGACTTCCTTGCCTCTTCAGGATGGCCAAAGCTGTTTCATCCACCGTCGAACTAGTCAATTCAGTGATCTCTGACTCTGTTAATTCGTTTAACTTTGCGATGTGAGCTTTTGCCAGCAAGTGTCTCCCCATTGAGCTGGTCCCATGTTCTGATGGATGGCAAAGAACTTGATGACACACGATACATATGATGCCAGGGCTGCCAGTCTCCTCAATTCCGCAGTGCAAATAGAATCGCCACAAAGGCGCTTGACTAGAATTATTCCAAGCAATAGGCCGCTTCGAGCCTTCATTCATTGAAGCCCACCAAGCATCGAAGATGATTTGCAATGTAAGGTCGCTCAAATCGCGAATAAAGACACGTTCATTTTTGGAAGAGTTCATAACCTCGAGCAATGAGGTGTTCAAGGATTTGTATGCGACATGGCGGTAGAAATTAGGAAGCTGAGTATTCCGACTCGACAGAATGCCGAAAATAAGAATACAGTAAAGCAGAATGTGTGTTCTTAAATATTGACTCTACAGCTACAAGGAAAATCATCAGATCAGTAAGACATTGCATGCATGTTTGTGAAGTTGAATACAAGGACTGATTGCAACGACTGACCGCGCAAAACTCCATTTATGAACAGCATACTGCAGTTTGTTGCTGTGTAGTGTTCGGAGCCTTGACGCACTGTGGGCGTTTGATTGTAGGAGGCGGACGTGAGATCGTCCCTTCCATTTTTGCCAATAAAGGATGCTGATAGATTCATTCTAGTTAATCTGCGTTTCATGGCAGTGAGATTATCCAAGATTCCAGGGCACAAATTTTTGATGCTCCATTGACACTCATTTTGGGACATGGTTACGATCTTGTCTTAAGCATATTTGCCTAGAAAGGCGGCCGATAGTATGATCATAGATCATTGTGGTCGCATAGCCCCTTGATTTTCCAAGATGGAAGGCCTGAAATAGTTGACGCTCCGTTGACAGTTGTTCTTAGGGCATAGTGATGATGTCATCCAAAGCATTGTTGCCTAGAAAGACAGCTGATAGTTCGATTATGTGTGAATGTCGCTGCACTGCCCTCGGATTTTGCAAGATGCATTGCCAAAAGTCGTTGATGCTGCGTTGACGCTCATTTTTAGGACATAGTAGCGATGTCGTCGCAACCATTTTTGCCTAGAAAGACAGCCGATAATCTGATTATGGCTTAATGTTGCTGCACAGCCCTAGAAATTTCCATGATACAAGGCCAAAAGTCGTTGACGCTCCGTTAACGCATATTTTTAGGATATAGTAGCGATGATGTTGCAAGAGGTTTTGCCTAGTAAGATGGCCGATAGCGCGATTATGGGGTAACATCGCCGCACAGCCCATGCATTGTCCAAGATGCAAGGCCAAAAGTTGTTGACACTCTATTGATGCTCATTTTAAAGACATAGTAGAAATGTTGCCACCACTATTGTTCCATATACAGGCGGCCGATGGTTCGATTATGACATACTGTAACCTCACAGCCTACTGGATGTTTCATGGCGCAATACCAAAAATTGTTGATGTTCCGGTGATGCTCATTTTCAGGATGTGGCAACGAGCGTGTCAGTTACCTTTTTCGCAATAACACCAACCTATACATCTGCTTTGAAAGGATGTGTCAATGCAGCCTATTGATTGCTGAATGTGTAATACTTAAAATCGTTGACACTCTGTTGACGCTCACATTAATGACATCGAAGCAGCCTTTGTACACTCAATAATTGTATTCAACAACTCATATACTAATTATTGACATCCAGTATTGCGTTTGTATGTATCATCGTTTGCATCGAAGAGCTTTGTTACCTCTCAATTTCTGATTAACTGCTATCTACGCTGTCTGAGTGAGAAATGACCTGGCCCTATCAAATTCCCGCGCTTTCGGCTGGCAATTGACGGTATGTAGATCATTTTACTAGTTTTTGGTAAATATAGCTCGACTTCCTCACCATTCCTCATCCAGCTCCTTCTCCTTGATTTCCATGACGTACCACAAGTAATTTCAAAGATCTCAATCATGTGCACCAGGTCTGTACGGAGAGTTATGCAGTTGGATACATGGATGAATTTAGCATAATGGTTGTCATTCGGATCGATTCGTCAAGTGCACTGACCGCTCTTTCTATGACACGAATGGCATCACTCACTTTAATTTTGTTAGCACATTTCGTCACTAATATTACTTTTGCTTTATCACTTCACAGTCACTTGCAGCAAGAAACCAAACATTTTGACCGTCTTACAGTGCGATTTGGATTCTAGAACTTTCACATAGTGCTTTCGACCCTTGCACATGCACTGACAAATTATCATGTCTCACAATTTGGTCACTAATATCAAGAAAAATCTGACACGTGGCAAGATTAGTAAACAACTTGCTTTTCACTGCGATCAGACGTCAAAAATTACAGTTTGCATATCAATTCTTCCACAGACGCAGGAGCCGTCACCATCTCTTCGTCGGAATCCGATATCTATATGGTAATCATCTGGAGGCTATGTGCAGGGGTAAAAGCTTACTGGTTCAACTAGCTTCACTTTCAGCAACGTTGACGAATCAGGCTCCGCAGCTGGCTCACCACTAGGTATGCTCAATTTTCACTCCGGTGTCAATGAACCTAGCCTAATATGACCACTTCCTGGTGAAGAAGTCCCTTGAAGCCTTGGCGATATTCCGGGTGCAATGTCAAGACTATCCATCAGCTCTCCAAATGTTGTCGGTGGAGATGACGGAGTGTCGTCATGTGTTTGCGGCTGAACGACTGCCAGAACCCTCAATTGAGATGTGCGATACTTCTTATCTCGTTCACGAAAGTAGTTCGCTGCATCACCCCATCCCGGTTGAGTCAATTCGTCGACCTTCATCTGCTTCTGCCGAGATCTCTCCATGCGCTGCTGTACTGTTTTGGTGATTGTGCCCTTCACCCAGCCGGGTTCGTCATCTTCACTCAGCTCGCCCTGCTCAGTCTCTTCATGATCGTCATCTTCCCCATCCTCCCAATCTTCGGAACTGATAAGATCACTCAGACTGTCTCCGATAGCAACCAGCATCTCCTGAAACGTCTTTTTGGGATCCCTGGACGTCAATCCTGCAATGTCAGCATGCATCATATCGTCCTGCTCTTGCTGAACCGCTGCCTCTGCGTCTATGACTCGCTTTCTTGCCCCAGCGGTCTCTCTCTTGACATAATCCTCAATCCATTTCTCTTTCTCTTCATTGCTTAAGAAGTGAGTTTCTTTTCGTTTCTCCACCGCAAGCTTCTTTTTGGATCTCAAGCTGCGCAATGCCCCAAGGGTTCGGACTCTCTCTGCTTCCAAGCAGCTCTTGCCTTCATTCACTTGATGAGGTCGTAGGGTTGACCGGTTTCTCGATTTACCATATCTGCCCGCCGGAATTGGCGAAAAGTCCTTTTTCAGAGCATTGACCAGCGTAGTTTGCGTGCATTTTGTTGTTAGGCGAGATGTTGGATGTTGCAAGTTATGGACAATATGGAGGCAAGCTGCATCTTTGATGTCAAGGTTGGTACGTTTACTCATCTTGAACAAAGCAAAATCTGCCTCTTGAATGTCAATAAATCAGGAATAGTGACCCTAACTGTACAACATGACATGATTGTTAGCGTCATTTTCATGTCATATCCCAGGGAATATTTGTGACAAACATCGGCAGACGTCATTTTCTTCGAACTACATCCTATTAATATCCAGCAATTAGGCAATTTGGGCGGTCGTACACTGCAATTTATCCCTGTTACTAAACAAACAACATCAGACCGACTTTTTGCAAATTGCGGGGTGGTGGGAAACCCCTTCAACTTGCAGCCATACTCAGCAGGATTTATCTTAAGCATAACGATCATGTTGGCTGCTACTTATTCCATTCTGACAAGGGGCTAACTATATAGTCCTCAGGGCTTCCCACTTCCTCTCGTTATCATCTTCCTTTCCTATTCCACACCAGCACATCATGGATACACAACCACCTCTGCCAGGTGAGAGCGGATCGAATACCGGCTGATTGGCGGGTGCTACATCAAATACAGAACTTCTTGGCACACCACAAGAGCACAGACACAAGTTAGTTCTCCGCGATGCTGCCAATGCAGCCACCAAACATATGACCCAGGATGCACATTTGAAAATCATCCGCAAGACTGAAAGCAGCAAAAATATAAAGCAGCATGCAGTTGGATGTAAGTATATCCATATCGAGGCAAACGGTGTTCAATTAACAGTATAAACAAAAGCGGGTGTCCATAGAGAGCTACGTAACGAATTTATTGCTGCCCGTAACTGCAAACCTCCATAGTGCATAAACGCATTTGTCCGCACAGTCCATGAAATTGGACATCATGATGTTGTCAGCTCTGGGATTTTTGCAGATCAATTTCCCGATAAGCATCCCCAGGGGTGGACAAAACAGGCTTCAATTACCTTAGAGGAGGCTACGGAAGCGTATATGGTAGAGGTAACAGCCAAATTTCATTGTTAGAAGCAGCAACTAACGTCTTGTAGGTTTTCAACATGTCTGCAACTATGGCTAGGCAAGGAGGTCGGGTGCAGCTGGAACAGTCCGACATGCGCCTGGCGTTGAATATGGCCAAAATGCCCAAAGAAGGATTTTCGCGCGCCACAATAGAGGAAACAAAATATCTCATTAAGAAACCACGCGTCGAGGTCTGAGAGGAGAACAAGCGGGGAGTTTAGTTTCCTGGGCATAAAAAGGTGAAAGCTGCGATACAAAGACCCCCGGCAATGCTTCGTCGAAACCAAACGTCCGGTGACCTTCCTTGCCAAAATGGCACCGCAAGGAATCCGCAGACAGGCTAGAGACCCAAAGCAATGGGTGCACCTCCACCAAACGGACGCAGAGAGCGGACCCCACAGCCGACTCCACAACCGCCTGGCATACCACCCGCCCCAACCGGTAACACTTCCGGAGCTCAATCTTCTGAAATCGTCAATTTGCTTGCTGGATATACATATTCCCATACAGCTCTACCCTGTGCGGAACTTTTCGATGATGATGAGAATACCCAGCATGATACTGATTTTGATCCAGATATGCTGACTGATGACAGTTAGTACACTATCTGTTGTGTGGTAACGCGGCTAACATTTATTTTGCAGACCAGAGCAGTGGATTGAGCGATCCTGCAACTGATGACGAGCATTGACCGAAAGACACGGGATTTTGGAGATTATTATTATATATATCTATCCATTATTAAAGAACAACGTAGTGATCAAGAAGAAAGTAAATGAAAACACTAGAAAGGCTGCCAAAACACTGTGAATGATGGACTGTGCCAAATTAAATGATTGCATATTGTGGATACAGCCATGCCAAAATGAGCGTCAATAGAGCGTCAACGATTTTTGGTCATGCCTCCTGGGAAATCATACCTCCAATAGGTTGTAGTCAGTCATAAAGAACTTTTTGGCTGCCTTTATAGGGAAAACAGATTGCAATATCCTCCCTGACCCATCATGAAAATAAGCGTCAACGGAGCGTCAACGATTGTTGGTCAGGTATCATGGGTAATCTAGGGGGTGACAGGTTGCACATTGTCATAAACAGATTATTGGCTGCCTTTATAGGCAAAAGTGAAAGTGAAATGCTTCCTGCCCCATCTTCAAAATGAGCGTCAACAGAGTGTCAACCATTGTTGGCCTTCCATCATGGTTAATCACAGTGCGATGTGGCGGTTATTGTCTATATACATCATTTTGACTGTTATTATATGCTAAAAGGCTCAAGAATACTTAGTGGTAGCTCTGTAAATGAAATAAGTTGTTACTGTCCCGGAAGATGTGGCTAGAATATCCCGTACATATCTGCCTATAAAGGCTGCCATATCCCTCTTTATGGATGCTTGTGATCAAGCACCACTCATAATACCGTAGATGCAAGGCCAAATATCGTTGACGCTCTGTTGACGCTCTGTTGACGCTCTGTTGACGCTCTGTTGACGCTCATATTCAGTATGTGGTTGGGTGAGTATGCTTGTTTTGCACATCTAGGCAGCTAATACGTCGAAAATGAACTGTAAAGTACCAATGTCAGTATTGTACAATTCGCAGTAGCATATCTGAATGCAACGATAAATGTGAAACCCAAAACGCAGAACCAGAGATTGAAACCGACGGGTCTAGCCAAACCCGGCGAAACCCATGGGTTGACGGGTACGGGTCCGGGGTTGCCCCACCAAGAGTCAGAGAGTCGGGTTTTTGGACGGGTCTAAAACCGAACCGACCGGTTTTTCCGGTCAAAACCCGGACCGCTGGCGGGTTACCCAGACCTGTTGGTAACACTAATTACCGGTTTGATCACGTACTATCTAATGTGGGCTGTTGCTTCAGCATACCTCTTTCAAGATCTCCTTTGTGCACGCCTTAACTGCTGAAGACGAAATGTTGTTTTGCTGCATAGCGGTGTTCCAGTACATCTCTGTTATCTGCGAGTATGAGGCTTCGGCTAATGCTTTCGAAATGCGTTATGTTGAATAACTTACTGTCTCAAAGTTGCTTGTCCTCAGAAACGGCCATCTGTTCGACATGTAGAGCTCGAGAAGTCTACCAATTGGAAGAACATGATGCGTCATGTCTGGGTGACCACATCTATGGATGCTGCGGCTGCCAGAGACCATTGATCAAGGTGTACACCCTGCCTGTGGTTGCAATTGCCACTGTGTCTGCCTCTGATTCTTTCGGTAGCTTGTGTTTGGAGTGGATTTGTAATGATTGCGCGGGCTTCTGGATTAGAGATGGGGGTAGGCAGGGTATCAAGACCACTGAGAGGAGTGTGAGTGATAGCAATGCCGGATGCAAGGCTGAATACCACGCAAACCGCTGAGGTTTCTCAGGGGGTTGGTGTGCTATGACTGCTTGTACCCAGCATGGAGGTTGGAGTATTTATTGACTGTCCCAGTGTAGCGGACGGGTTGGAAGTGATGGGTCGAGTGATCGTATCTACAACACAAGAATTGTTCAGCCAAGATGAGGGTGTGAAGTTCTGACTTCGGATTGTAGAGGCTATGGAACTCTCTCCTAGAGAGGAAACCATCTTGCCAGCAGGTACAGAATCTCGTCTCATGTCAGGCAGAAGTTGAGCATTCCCTGACAGCCCAGACTTTTGCTGATTGTGACAATTAGCGAGACTTCCAACATTTTGTACTACTGGAGTCGTGTCAGGGCGAGGGCTTTGGGAAGGCATAGTCCAATATAGATGTTTGACGTTCAGAATGTAGAAATAATTCCCTGTGCATGCATTTGCAATGGCAGTCGTAGTAGACTCCTATTTGAGAGACCATGGAGGGTTTCGACAACAATGGGAGGTGCAGTGTAGACTCTGCTAGACTCTAAACCATGACAATCCTCAGTGACAAGATCTCTTGAAAAGCATTCCATGATGGGGTTAACTGTCATCAGATTAAACTCAGCATTAATATTCACTGTTACACCAACGTCTGAAGGCTTATTTGCACAGGTTGAAGGGTGTTTATGCCTTCTTGGTGCGGTTATGATAGTATTGCACTTGTTCTTGGCACAATACTTTGAACCATTAATTGTGTATATTTTCAGCTTCCCAGTGGAAATCCCCCTTTGGCAGAGCTAACAGCATCCCAGTGCGAACAATAACATACTCTCTATCCTATGAAATCAGTTGGGTGTAGTATTAGCAACGGGTCCGGTCCAGGAATTCACCAGCAGTCCATTTCAGTTCGGTTCCAGGCCAGGCCAAAAACCCGACCCAGTTTGTCTTCTCGGGGTTGTTACCCGGACAGGACGTAACCCAATGATTCTTAGCCAGATGGTACCTGGACAGTGGTTCAATTTCACAGTTCGTGCAATGTTCGCTCTACTTAAGTATTTCAGTTCCGGTCATATCATGACCTGATCAGTACGTAGATTGTGCAGTTTTAGCCGCTTTTTCACCTCCCGCTGTCAGATTTGCGATCAGACCAATATTCATAGAATCGCTGTGAAATGACGCGATGTTTTTGGCGACATTGCTGGGTGATCAATAGCTACTCAACGAATATTGGTCCAATCGCAAATCTGAAAATGGGAGGTGAAATAGCGGCTATCACTAAACAATCTACGTACTGATCATATCATGATACGATTTCAACTCAGATACATGATTTGAGCCAACATTGTGAACTTCCAATGCTGGATTTTTGTTCGTAAAACCGGCCCATTTCAAATAGTCGGGGTTTTTCATGTGGTAGGACCGGTTGCCACGTTCCGGTTTCGGGTGGAAACATGCCTGGAACCAACCCCGAAATTTGGACCCATTGCTATCACATGTTGTGTGTGCTTCTTCCACAGCTAGGTGTTGGTAGCCAAGTTGGATGGTTGAACAGTTGGGACAACTTGAGAACTACTCAGTTTGCTCCAAAATGCATGAGGTCAGAGTGGTGAATCTGGAATGAGATGCCAAAGTAACGCCTGGCGTCACAAACTGTCTTCACCGTTGGTACTATATCTCGTCTGCTGGCATCTCATCCATGAAGTGCCTGGTGGTTGTGCAAGATGAAAGCTGGGCCGTTTTGGGTTCATTAACCGACAAAAAGCAGGATATGAATCATATCGCCGTAACTCAAGTATATATATCCCTTCTTACTGTCTACACCTCCATTCTCCTTTCCTCCAGTTTTTCACCCCCCCGCCAGCATCCTCAACTCTTTCAACACCACGTGACTTGAACAAAACATTGCCTCTAGTTACAAACCACACCCGATATTCTACATAACTTTGTACATTCCCTCTGGGCTTCCTTGCGCTACATCCAACTGTGTCATAAACCTAATGCCTCAGATGTAGATTCATTTTCAACTCACAGCGATGGCACCAAATAGCAGCCGCAAAGGAAGGGGGAAGGCAACTACTAGGGCAAAAATGCTGACATCGGTTATAAATCGACACCTGTCATTGGATAGGGACTTTAAAAACGGATTCATCTGGAAACATATCTCTGGACTCATGCAGCTATGCATGTTTGCGGCGTCAAGGATGACAGCGCATGGGACCTCATTTATGATATAATCTCTCATGATCCAGTAAAGACTCACCACTTTTCACAATTCCCGATGATGTGGCCGCACTGCAGGAGCAGCAGTTTGCCTCTTCAGGAGTGGTGGGCAGCCTTCCGCTCATAAATCAGGCAAATGATTGACAAAACTGGCGACCAAATGAACAATTCGGGGTGTGTCAACCCCAGTGCCTTCAGTGATCAATTCGATCGCTCCAATCCGCAGACAACCGGCTCATGGAAGGATAAATGCACCAGACTGCGTCTCTCTTTGTACGGTAGTGATAATCTCAGGGTAAAGATTGTGCCACCAAGCTGCCGGCAGTACAAGCCAGACAGCTTCCAGGCCGTTAGGCCACTGTTTTGGAATGAGATAATCGGTGGGAATGATGTTGATGACTACTGGGTGGATCCCGGAGCGCCGAGCATTCGAAGGAGTTGTCCTAGCGATGGCAATGGCAAGAACGACGGCTAGGGTGAAGAGGACACCCAGGTTGGTGAGAATGGAAACGGGAAATAGAAGGGAACAATGGATGGAAGGGGAAAGTGAAGGGGAAAGGGAAGGGGCGGGGGAAGGCAATGGAGGAGGAGAAGGGGAAGGAAAACGGTAAAGGGAAAGGAATTGTTAAGCAAACCCCAGGGGGAGATGATATCACTTGTGCTGTTGCTTTGCAGTAGCATAAGGAAATGTACAAGGCAGACTCGGACATGGAGGGCTAACTACAGCGCGTATATTCAGAGCCGGAAGCATCGCCCACCATGTCAATTTGCTCAGATGATGATACCCACCCTACCAAGCTGGACGGCGAATATAACTCAGAACATGATCCTGATGTGGATATGTGCATGGAGGATGATATGGACGCACTGGACGGTATTGATTAAGACTGCGATGTGGGTATGGAAAGGGACGTTGACAATGAAGAGAGGGAAGATGACAAGGAGGAAGATGAAGAGGAGGAAGATGAGGAGGAGGAGGAGGAGGAAGAGGATAAGGATGAGAAGGAGGATAAGGATGAGGATGATGGCAAAGAACCTAGGACAATTGGCCAGGGAGAGTTGGTAAATACATCGGAGGACAAAGTAGATACGATGGTGGACGATCAGCCAATCATGCTACCTGAGCAATGCAAGGAGATGCACGAGCATACTCCACAGCCACAACCTCCGGCGCCTGCCCAATGGCCACATACCGTGGAGCCTCACCCACGACCTCCAACTCTAAAGATGTATCCCATCAGTGGGCTGGAGCATTTGGGGCGTGTGACTCCGCAAGAACATCACCTGGCGGTACCAACTCTGCGAGAAGTGGAGGCAGCCAGAAACACCTCAGATGAGAATATGGATCAGCAGCTGCTCGGCGAATAGGGAGGTGGAGCCATTTTCACCAATGTCCCTCTCCCCAATGCCCCTCTCCCTGAGGCACACCCAGCTGGCTCAGTAGGCGAGGAGTCAACCAGGCCTGGCATTGGGGAGAAGGCGATGGTTGTTGTATTCGGGTTAGGGTCGGGGTCTTGTCTTCCTCAGTTCCTTCGTTCTCATGAATTTATCTCAGGCATTGACCATTACATGCGTCGCAAGGTTTTTGGATTTCTCAGGGTTTATTTTATTTGTCGGTTTTGTATTGGTTTTATTTAATTCATAGTATTATGGGACATCATGCATGCAGCATTTTTGCAACTCCTAGCGTGTAAGTGACCTCCTTGTGATGGTGTTGAGGCTAAATAAGTTAGCAGAAAGTATCGTGAGCTTATACACCGGGCTTCTCAGCCCCAGCACCAGCTTTGGTCTCTTTCGACCATGTATACTTTACTTCTCGTGTGTTATTGACAATGCCAGAGAGGACCCCTTTCCGTTGCCCTGAATTTTCGTGCTGAAAGAAGTTCACCTCTGACAGCTTGTGACTTAAACATAAGAAATTATACCATCATGAACACTTACAAGTTGCGCACCTAAATAATCTGACTATTCGCATCACACCCTGAGGTGTTGAACCCGCTCCGCATCGTAAATTCAATGCTAACAAAGATTGAGATTAAGACTTGGACGCATTTCCTTACCTCGAACACTTTGAAAGCATCGCAGGCTCGGAGCCTCTCCTACCGCCACCTCCACGGCCGCAGACGGATGACTACCTCAGCGCCAAAGCTCCGCTGAGGGATTGCATTGCTGAGCCATCGGAACGTGACACTCAGGGTTGCCTTGAAATGAATCTACAAAACAATCCCTACTACCCATTTGCGAAGCGTGAAGAGTATAAATATATCCAGAGTCAGATCAAGAAGAAAGACATGAAGACATACTCTGACAATGTGCTGAAGGAGGAAAACACCGCTCTTCGTTACCCAAGCTTCACAAACGGGGATCGCATCCAAATGCTCGTGGCTAGTATGCCAGATGATGAGGCCATCAGGGAGTGGGAACTACACACTTTCGATAATATGAGATGAAATGAAAATCACCAACGCCCTATCAAATACTGCAGTCGAGACATCATCAAAAGCATGAGACAGTTGATGCCGCAGCAGGCCTACACCAAGCATCTTCTCAACACCCATCGGTGTTGCTTTAATAGTGATACGCCACTGAAACGCCTCTATACAGAAATCCACACCGTGGACTGGTGGTGTGAGGCACATGTAAGGAGAGATACTCCAGGATAATAACGTGCTAATCGACGTTTAGTAAACTCTCAGAGTAGGGGATACACTAGCTGCCTTGATCTTCATGTCCAACGGAACACATCTCTTGAATTTTACTGGCAACAAGACCGAGTGGCCTGTATATATGACGATTGGCAATCTATCTTCGAAGATTTGCCAGATGCCCTCAATGCACAGCGTCATAATGGTCGCTCTCCTGCCGATTCCGAACAAGCACCGCAAAATTCCTCAGAAACGGCTGGATGAGCAGCGGCAAACACACCGAGAGGTGCTAAATGATGAACTCCAGTGGGTGTTCCATCCTCGCACCTTTAAACAATATCCCAGCACCGAGAGCGGGTAGTACAAAGTTCTCTGTGCCGATGGCAACTTTAGGCATTGCAAACTGGTTTTGACAGCATCGCTTGCAGATTGCCCTGAGTGTAGCAACATACATCATTTCGAGCAGTATGTGTGTTTTTGGTCCGAGTATGCAAAGAACGAACTTCGACAATATGTCCCTCCTGACAAGCAACACCCCTGGCGGAATCACAATCTATATAGAACACAAACTGATGCAAACACCAAGACAGCCTATGGCAAACTCTCGTAGCGCCGTGTTGACCGAGGATTCAATGTGTTTCAACATATTCCCTATATCGTGAGAGATATTTCTAAGCTTGACCTGCTTTATACAATGCAGATCGGCATCCTTGACCACCTCAAGCAGTGGATTTTCCACTTCATGCAGACGAACGAACAGCTCGACAAGTACAATGCAATCTGGGTTTCCGTGCCTGCTTACCACGACCTCACACCAAAAAAAAAGTCATATGAAGAAGTATGTCCATGGAATGGGAAGGAGATGAAGGAAATAAGCTGGGACCTGCTTGGACGTGTAACTCAGTCTCAACGAGGTGGAAGCCCCGCTCAGCGTGCCATATCCAATCGCATAATTGAATGCACACAGACATTGTTGGAATTCAATTTGTAAGCTAGATATAAATCTCACGCTGATGCAATATTGAGCTACATAGAGGATGCCTTGCGTCGTTTTTACACCTTCAAAGATGTTCTCTTACTCCGGCAAGCCGGCAAAAAAGGGAGGGCGAAAGTTAATACCCTGAGAACGGAACTTGTGAAGATGGGAAAGGTGGAGGAGGAAACAAATGCTGAAACTTGGACGCCGTCCAAAAAGCATTGCAAAATGAATGCCTGGCAGGATTATATCAGCCACAACATAGATGTTTCCAAGGAGTTAGATGCCGACTTCAACTTTCCGAAGATCGATTTGGTGTATCATTGGGTTCAACAGATTCGTTGATATGTAGCCTTGCAACAGTATTCTGCCGAGAGACAAAAACCAGCACATAAAGCACACCTCAAGGACAGTTGGAATGCCTCCAATCGAAATCTCAACTACCTGCCACAAGTAATCACTGTTCAGCGTTGCATCCTCTGCTTCAAAATGAGAGAGCTCAATCTCCAACTCCTTGCTCAGAGTCGGGAGGACAATGCTGCCGCCTACAAAGTCCTCCCTTCCGGTGCTGATCTGGCAGCCCCCCTGAGCCCCCAGCCATATGCTAAGCCCGAATTCGTGGGACCCCAAAACCGCCATGATGAATAGCATCCTGAGGCTATGATCAAAGACTTCAGAGCATTACTCAACAATATGCAAGACGCAACAAACTGCGCGGCATTATGCAGCTGCACCTGGGAGTTTCCCAAGCATCAGAGTCATCACAAGACTTATATATCGGATGAACAACTGCACACAACAGACCTCTGTATTTTCAATGGTATCAAGTTTCAAGTTGACGGTTTAGATCGTGACCACATGTCTCAGATGTGTCGATGCACAGGAAGCCAGAGCTGGTGCAGAGGGGATCGACGGAACGACTGGCGGTGGGTAAAGCAACGCCCTGGGAGGTATTATGGCGTGCTGAATGGGTGTCTCCCATGGCAACTTCAACGACTATTCAAAATCCAACTCCTAAACAAGGATGGAGTAATCGTTGAGTACTGGTTAGCCCTGGCACTCACCACAATACTAGACGACTCTGGTAACTTCGATCCCATCTCGAAATTTGTACAAGTGAGAAAAGCACCAGCAGCCATAGCTTGACAAGTTTTCAGCATGGTAAATATTGCTGGCTGCGTGCACGGAATTCCTGAGATTACTGCTAGTAGTAAGACAGGAGACGGACGGAATGAGCAATGGACTGTCAATTGCCACATAGATCTGGTGACTTGGAATGATGTGTATAATTGGCAAAGAGAGAATTACATTTTGCGCGTGGGTAGAAGAAACGCGAGCAGAGATTTTCGTAGCGTCAACCATCGCATTGCTATCCTGATGCAAGCTCATACCCAATGAACCCATTCCGATGTATGGTCGCAGTTGGCCACAACCCGAGAGTGATCATTTCAAATAGGAGACGCACAGACCGAGAAAAAATGGTGAAACAGTGATCGGAGGGCGATGTTCAAAGTGACGCATCATATTGATGCCAGGCATGGAGTAATCTGCCACCAGGGTGTCTCCAACAGCTCTGAGAGCTGTGAAGGAGCACGTCCACTCCAACGGAGCCATTCCGCCCGAAAGGAATATTTTTTTGCTGATGAACTGAGCATCAGTCCAGGCAATATTGTGAGTAACGACGTCACTATCAACTAAAATCAGTATCAATGATTCTTGGTCTTGCATCATGTGTAGTCCAAGGGCTGTACAACAATAATAACCTATAATTAAAGTATTCGCCACCTTTATGGGTAATATTGATAGTGTCAATATTGCGGCCACCTAAAATGAGTGTCAACAGAGCGTCAACAATTTGTTGTCTTGGAAGTAAGGTAATTGGAACGTGATTTGCTTGCTGTTATGCATAATCAACATATTGGTAGCCTTTATTGTCAAAAGAGAAAGCAAGACAGTTACTGCCACAGACTGAAAATAAACATCCACATAGTGTCAATGATTTATTGTCTTTCATGATGCCTAATTCAAGTGCTTCGCAACAACTGTGACTCATAATCGAACTATCGGCCACCGATATGCCCAATATTGTTTGTAACAATGTTGGTACCACATACAACCAGCGTCAATGAAGTGTCAACAATTTTTCATTTTATAAGTCAGGTACTTAGACTGTGATTTGCATGCTGTTATGCATTACCAACATATTGGCAGCCTTCAAATGCAAAAGACAAGGCAATACAGTCACTGACGCATTCTGAAATTAATTATCAATTGAGCGTTAAGAGCGCATCAATGGAGTGTCAATGGAGCGTGAACAATTTTTCGTTCTATAAGTCAGGCAATTGGACAGTGATTTGCTCTCTGTTATACATAACTAACATATTGGTAGCCTTTATAGACAACTGACAAAGTGACACAGACACTACTGCATTCTAAAAATCAGTGTCAGTAAAGCATCAATGATTCTTGGTCTTGCATCTTGCATATTCCAAGGGTATTGCTAAAACAGCAACCCATACTCGAACTACTGACCGCCAGTACAGGCAGTATTCTTTGTGACTATGTTGCTGCCACCTATAATTGAGCTTCAATGGAGCGTCAACAATTGTTGGTCATGTATGTCAGGTAATTGGAAGGTGATTTGCCTGCTGTTGAACATAACCAACCTATTGGCAGCCTTTATAGACAAATGACAAGGCGACACAGTCACTGTCTCATTCTGAATATCAGCTTCAACAGAATGGTAACGATTTCTGGTCTTGTAAATTAGACAATTGAAAATCTATGTGGTCACTATTATGCATAACCAATGTACTGACAGCTAGTATAGGCAAAAGAGAAAGTGACATGATCACTGCCCCATTCTGATAATGAGTGTCAACTAAGAATCACAGATTTTTGGTCCTGTAATTAAGGTAATTGAAGTTTGATTTGGTCGTTGTCATGCATAATCTAGGTATCGGCTGCCTTTATAGGCAAAAGAGATAGCGACAGAGCCAAAGCCCTTATTCGGAAGTGGGCATCAACATAGTGTCCGTCATTTTTGGCTTTCCAACTTGGGTAAACTAAGTGGAGACTTATTGTACACATCCATAAACAAGGTATTAGCCACCATTGATCTAATTAACAACAGCAACACACTCCCTGCCCCATGCTGAAAATGACTGTCAATTGAGCATCAACAATTTTTTGACTTTGAATATCAGCAATCATAGAGTAGCATTGTGGCTCCAATCTATATATGACGTTATGGTGGCCATTTCAAGCAAAATTATACATGATATCATTGGTACCCTGTCATGAAAACCAGTATCAACAGAGCGTTACCAATTTTTGGACTTGCACATTGGTTAATAGTGGCATCACTCAGATATTTGAAGTTATAATGAAACTATTTACCACCATTATAGCCTGAAATCCAAGCTACCAAAGGAAAACTCCAGATACCAACTCATCCATATTGCAAACTGCAAAACATGCAACAAGAGATTACTTGATGTTGAATACATGATTTTTGTAACTTCCTGAATTCAAAATGCAAAAACAAGCTGCATGGTAAGAATCCACCGATGGACCACCTGGACAACCCGCTAACAACTCTCCCTGTTCCTGTCCTGCCTGGCTTCATCTTATCTCAACCCGGAGGTGCTCATGGATCTGTTGTATTATTGGCTGGACCTGATCGGCATCCAGGTGTCATTGATCCTGATTTTTTATTGGTTCTCCCACAGATGACACCCAGGGATCTATGCCTTAAACGGCAACACAGAGTGTACACTTTGTCAACTCTGATGTCGCATACGTTGGAGCACACTCAGCCAGGGGGAGCCACTGTACCCAATTATCCTGTTGTTGATTGATGAATACTCGTAAGTACTACACTGGCATTCACCCATGCAGTCTGGCCATCCATCTGAAGATGAAATGCCATTGACATCCGGCGGTCAATCACCATATGAGCCCATATCTGTCACTTGCCAGTCAATGCAAACAGGGGTCTGCAATCCAAGGTAATCACCGCTGGCGGTCCATGGAGGTGCACCACCTTATTCAAACACAACTTGGCCTGCCCCACAGTATCTGATGTCGTATAGCAGGGGATAAAATATTGCATCTATCAAAGTCTATCCACCACAGCCCAAATTGCATCGTACCTGTCGCACTCCAGTATTTGCACCACAAAATCCAATGAAATATCTTCTGATCTTTGTGCTGGCACAGATGAGGGTCAAAGAATGGGAAACATCGATTGCCTCAAGGAGCAGGCCATTTCGCAATCGTGACATTTTGATACATATCAGTCCACCTGTTTCCTCACATTCTTCCAATAATGTTTCTTCTCCAGAAGATCAAACTTCTTCACCCTTCCTGGGTGTCCCACAAGTGCCGTATCATGATCATCCTGTGTTATGTGTGATAGTGACTGGTTAGTCTCAGGTACATAACACTTCCCTCAATAAACAAATCGTCTTTCTTGTTCTGTACATTTTACAAGATTAACTTCCTTAAGTGTCCCTGTCTTTCGTACTGCCTGATGTATCCAGTCTGGTAGCCGGTAAGCGATATATGCTTGATTGAAAAGGTTAGATGTAGAGGGACGGCCCTGTACAGGCAGACTGTCTGCCAACAACCACAATTGTTCTGGTAGATGCTGGGGTTCCAGAACCACCTGCTCTATATTTTGTAATCTTTCATCTGCCCTCTTAGGAAAGTCTCCCTGCCTCCTTGTGAACGCATCCGCAGTAGCAATATGCAGGTTTCGCCTATAGACTGATTGATAATCGAATAGAGTCAATATTTTTGACCAACGTGCCTGTCTTCAATTCAGAAGCTTCATTGTCATACACTATTCAAGATTCTTCTGATAGCTTATCAATTGGAGGGGATATGTGGCCCCTTCGCATCAAGGTCTCCACTCTTTGAGATCCTTAATTACAGCTATCAGTTCTTCATCATATCAATCATCATTGCATCCCGCTGGGGTATGTTTTTTCGAGATTTATGACACCGGCTGCAGCACTCCCTCATTATTGTACTCTGGCACAGCGCTAGCCAACACTTAATTGGATTCATTTGTTTCTATAATTACCTCCTGCTCATGATTGCAGTATTGCAGTATCCGACTAGTTGTAGAAGAGTTCACCATTGTTTACACAGTTAACAGTTGTTCTGATTCCCATACACATGGTTCACCTGTCTTTGGCAATGTTGTCTATGGTTCGGCTTCTTCCAATACTTAGAAATAAACTATTGGTAATAATTTCAAAATCCGAGAATCTATTGGATTTCAAACAGGTTGTTCAACCTGCCAGCCTTTGTCTTCCTTTGTCAGCATCAGTTTCTCACTGCCTCAACAATATCTTCATCCATTGAAATGCCCTTTGCCAAAATAATCAATTCCAGGTACCCAACAGTTTCTTCATGAAACTTACACTTTCCAGTTCCAAATAAAGCTTGGTGTCTAAAAGACTTTGCATAGTCCACTTAACATGTTCCACATATTCCTTCTCAGGATTCGCTATATATCAATATATCATCCAAATAAGCGGATGCAACATGGTCCAAAGCCTCTATAATTGTATTATTGATATATCCCTGGAGATATGGAGGTGTATATGTTATTCCGAATTGCATAACCGTAGGTTCAAATAGTATATACCTTATTCTTACTGCTAGCTTATGTTCATCCCTCTCTTTCACCAGAAACAGATTATAAGCTTAGCAAACATCAAGCTTTCTCTGTAGATTGGTGCCTCAAAGTAAGTTCAAAGTTTGTCATGAGTAGGACAATGGATATTCATTCTCGATAGTTTTGCTGATTATATTGGGATAGTCATTGCAATATTGCAACCCCCCATCTGGTTTTTCCGTAAAGCGAGCAGCTGCTGCAACAAGTAATGATGACTGATGTATCAATCCCTTTGACACATTATCTTCATGCCGATCTTTCAGTTCAACCAGTTCCATCCTCATCATTGAAAATAGAGGGCCCCAGGTTGGCATTACTCCTTCTCAACATCATACCTCATGATCCATTCCAGTTCAATGTAGTGGAAGGCAGTCTGCCAGAACCGTATTAAATCATGGTAGAAAGTCATGATACTGCTTTCCAACAATCTCATCCCGGAGTTGTTACACAAAAATCCTTTGCCTCGATAGCCTTATCAATATCACACAAAGAGTCTGTCAAAAGAATAAGTATTCGTTTCTTCACAGTACGGAAGAACAAAGCTCTATTAAACATGACAATGTTACCCTGAAATGGTCTCTGTGGTCATAATTGTGGTTCCAGTATATCTGCCATAACTGGGTCTACTGGTTCCGGAGATTCCTCTGACACATCTTGGACTGTTAGTAGTGCATTGTAACAATGTGTTATGCAGAACTGTGAGTCAAATGTAATGGTATTTGATGTACAACTTATGGCTATGTCATTCAATTGTAGCCAAGGAATTCTGAGGACCACCTGATAATGTCATAACTTTGTAATTGACATCAGTAGTTGATCTTTATGATCTTGTATTTTCAGGCCAGCTTTTGCAATATGTGTAATATCTCGTGATTTGATTGGTCTTCAGTCGATAACCTCGACTTCTCTCTTCTCCCTCAGTTCCTGGTATTGTATTGGGTGATGGCAAGAATAATCCAGATACGTCAATGCAATGCCTATAGCTCCACAGTCGATCAATGCATGTTTCGGCATCTCTTGGTTTTCCACAGTCAATGTGCAGGTTATGACTAATTGTTTCCCTTCTATTGATTACTTTAATACCTCCACCTTGCTAACTGAAAGATGTAACATTCCAAAACGTTTGAAATCATTTAAATGAAAACTTTTCCCGTCAATCAAAGAGCCGTCTATCTTTGACTGACGTAATTCTTTCCCGATTCCTTGCAACTTACACGAGTTCCAACTGTCTTCACTTCTGCTCCAGCTGTCCTAAATGTGTGGGCCTATTTCCTTGTCAAGGATTCTGCCGCTCTGTTGTTTAACACACTACAGTACAAACACCTCCCATCTGTGAACAGCTTTGCCCTCTCCTCTGCCGGGATCCTCCTCTTCGCTTCACTGAGATCCATCAGTGCAGGTCCGGTATATCAGGCAACTTTCCCACCAGGGGCTCCTGCATGTTCCTTTGGGGGGGCCGGCGGTCTGGGGGAACCGGAAAAAGCTGTCCCTCCTCCCCTAATCTGTGCCATGTTCTCTGCCCATCTATGTCAAATTTAATTATCCCACTTTTGGCAAACTGTTAAAAACGTCAGAAGTTCTTCAGACTTATCAGTATATGTGAAGGAGTTCTTCATTTGCTCGGACAGTCCCATTCACAGTGAATTGCCGGGGACCGCAGAATTGCAATCAATGTCTGTGGCGATATCCTGTCACACAGCATAGTACCGAGAGATTTCACCATTCATCTGGTTCTTATACCTCATCTGCCATTTGGCGGTGGCTAGTCGGTGGGGGTCCCCAAAGTTCCTCCCAGGAGTTGTATACAAACTGGTAGGTCTTCCAGCCCTATCATTCCATCTTCCCAGACGTAAGGCAAAATCTGACTACAGGCTACACCACTCAGGCGGTTGGGGATGTACAACATTGTTGACTGTTCGTTGGGAAACCTGATGGGCATCTGTCATATCAGCATTCAAAGTTAGGCAATCCAGCCTATCAACTTCGGATGATTCGACTTTAACAAGTCCAGGGAGTCGGGATATTTCTGGCCTCTGTCTTCTGGAGCCTAGGGAGCAACTGGTGCTGCCCTGGCCGCCAACGTTAGAGTATTGGCTAGCTGCATCCTCAATCCTCAAACCTCCTTACCAGATTTCTGTGCATCCTGGGTCATTACTGCCAGTTCCTCGCATAGCTTCTTGTCTGTTCCTGTGGCAGTGGGTATCCGCCTGGCTTCCTCCCTTTTATTTATCAGAGACGGTATTCTGTTCACAATTTCAGTATGATTGCACATGGGCAGGTGGAAGTCCTGTATCTTCAACTTCGTGATTTCTGCCTGTAGTGCGATTTTCTGTGCTGGGTGATCGCACACCCTCTGTAACATGCTTGCAGGTTTGATATACCCAGCTACTTTCCTCGGTACCTCATATACATCCTGCAGTATGCTCTGACTCTCCACAAAGTCTACCTCAAGTATGTTCCTCTTTGGGATTCTGCCTATTTCACGGACTCCATGGCTAACTGATCATGATTATTGAATCCTGACATCACAGTGAACTAGGCACATCGACCAGTGCTAGTTATATGAGTCAATCTTGGAGGGGGTTGGAATCGGAGTTACTACCACAAATAGCGGAATTCTCAGTGACTATGCTGTTGTTGATTCTGCTGCTGCTTTTTCAATTGTTAATTGTTTTCCTGCGAAATTATAACCTTCACAGTTACAAGGTTTTTTCGGATCGGAAGGAAACCAAGAATTCGCTCCTTAATATCTAGTTCCATAATCTCCAAACACTCGATCATTAATGTCCAAACCTCCATCTCTCCTGGCACTGTCCGTCCAGTAACAATTACAAGGGGAGAATACAGTTGATCGTTTCCAAATCTATGCTGCCAAGGCTTCTTCTTCAACAGTTGCTGCATGTATGGCCTTGATAGTGTTGGAGGCATTCTATGGTTCGGGTTTAAACACAACACATGGTATTCCAGCGAGATCAAACCAATTCAGTTGCATAGTACAGTTACTATGCTTCTTTCCATCCAAATACAATGATCTGTGACAGTACCGATGGAAATCAAATCCGGTGAGTCATGGCAACTAGTCAAGGCAATCGTCACAAACATGCAACCAGTAGGTGTTTGGTGGTCGGTTATCCCACAGGAAACACTACACCGTTCGTGAGAATACTTACACCATGGCGAGGGATGTCGGTACATTCACTATCTGCTATGTTATGATGGGACTTGTTCAAGTGAAATGGATGCAGTTGGGCACAGATGATGTTGGTGATGAAGAGTGTGATATCACAGTGAAGCCATGGGCTCTCAAATGTTGGGTTAGGGAATCAAACTAAGTGAAGGTTTCGAAGCTGTTTCAAAGTTGTACTTGCTTTGGTATACAAGACAGCAAGTAAAGAGAGATGAAAAGGAAATACTCCAATGTAAACAACATCTCGATGAATACAGTTAGTATGCCACCATCGAATCATTCTTTATAATCCGATATACCATCTGAATCTGTCCCCATGATCTTATACACCATCACAATAACTTGTTATCAACACAACCATACAATATCATCCGACATTGCGACTTCCCAGTCCACTTCGTCACAGTACAAGATTCTACTGCCCCCATCTCACTGCGTCTTCTTGCCATCCCCATGTCTCCCAATGTCTTCATCTTTGTGCAAGACCACTTCCTTCCCATAAACCATTCCTTTGTAAATCACCAATCAGAACTCCCCAGCTGCACCTTGACAATCTTAACGTGACAAGGAGGCAGTTCAGATGGTTCATTGCACTGGGTCCACAATGTGGAGAAGGCATAGGCCACCAAGAAATGATTCAGTGCTGCTCTGAATGCGTACTAGTAGGGATAGCCACTTTAAGTCAACCACTAAATGCATTCCAGCATCGTTGAAGTGTCTTTTCATCGTCAAGGATGCTAAATTGAGTGTTACTGGGCTCCTTTCCATCATTAGGTCATTAGCAACAGGGACGCAATGTGCGACTGCTGGGTTGGAGATTGTTGAAGAGCGAAAGCACCCTCCTATGCAATTCTTGCACGAGGGAAGCTACAGTCGTAAGCCTCTTTGCTAGGTTTGAACAACATATATTATCACTAATAGTACTATCCAAGAGGCTGTGCACCTTCTTTCTTCGATTTTGCAGCCAGATAACGACCGGTTGTACATGAGCAACACGATTGACTTGAATACTTCCAATGTGATTTTGAGGTAAAATAATCAATTGGATGCTTCAAGTAGTCATTATAGCGATATTTAGACATCTGTTGTATTCTGTATGGGTGTGTTATTTGTTGTGTTGGGAGTTGTGTAAGCGTGTGTATTATCGATGTCTCAAGAGATTAAATTGTGCAAAATATTTTTCCAAGAACTAGAACAGTTCAAAAAACTGTCGAAATGATTAAAATCTAGACTACCAATTTGAAAGACACATGTGCAGGAAATTGGTTTAACTTTATGGCAAAACAAGTGTTTGAACTATCGTGATGATGTGATCATATCATTGATCACTTTGCAGCATGGTGGAAGACTGCAAAGATGTTGATCAAAATATATGTGGAGAATATAGAGAAGGATTGGTGCCTAGGGTCCATGAAAGATAACTAATATCAGGTTTCGCTAATGTAAAACTTTTAATCAAATGGGAGCGTCAACTCCCAGAATATTACCAGGCTTGGATTTACTAATGGGCCTAGATTCAATTACTCAGATAGGAAACCAATAAGTGCCAAATAATTATGAAAATAATTGTTGATGGCAGCAGAATTTCAACAGACAATGGATAAAAATAATCATCAACAGTGGGTCAAGGATTTTTGGTCTGGTAAGAAAGCTAATTGAAAACCAATATGGTCACTGTCAAGCATAACGGATGTATTTTCGGCCTCCATAGGCCAAAGTGTAAGCAACAGTCACTGCCAGATTCAGACAAATCGCTTCAACAGAGCGTCAACAATCTTTGGCTTTGCATTCTGGGTAATCTAAATGCCAACTAGTTGCAAACATTTATAAATGAAGTGTTGGCTGTCTTCAGGGGAAAAAAAAATATCAATATGCTCCATTCCCCATCCTAATCAAGATCAACAGTGGAGTGTCAATGATTTTCGGTCATGCATCTTGAATTATCTATGTTGCGATTGGTGGCAAATATTCAACAGGGAGGTATTAGCCATGTTTCGAGGCAAACACAAGAGCAACCTGCTCCATACCGTATCCTGAAAATGGGCGTCCATAAAGCATCAACTGTAGTTGATCTTGCATCGTCAGCAATCCATGTGGCGGGTTGTTATAGTAATTGATATATAAAGTATTCTTGGTCTTCTCAGGCAAACCAGTCCTTGATATATATGTTACTCTGTTATGAAATTGAGCATCAACAGAGTCCCAACAATTTTTGGTCAGGCCTATTGGGTAATCAAGACATTGTGCAACTACTGGTGCTCATAACAGAAGTATTGACTGCCTTTATATGCAGAAATACAATATATAACTTTGGAAATCACTGATTCCAGAATCATCGATATTGCAAAGTGCAAAACATGCAAAAAGTGATTACTGGATATTGAATAAGCGATTTTGATAACATACTATTATTAAACAGCAAAAACACAAGCAGTATATCAATTTACAGTCTTCCCTGCTGGGCGACATACTGAGAACCCACCCCATTCAGACAGGTTGGGTGACTTCCATGAAACTATACCTGAATTGACGATTCAAGTGAATCCACAATCCGGACCAGCAATTTGGCAACTGTTTGATTTGAACCAGGATCCGGACCCGAAGAGGTAGTCTGGAACCATTGCCAACACTACATATTGCACCACTTGTATAGTTTACCAGGTTGAATTCTATGATGTTAAACATTATATATGGTGCATGAGTCTCTCACAGCAAGAGCTAGAGTTTGGTGCAAGTTACTGTATACCACAAGAAGAAAAAGTTGCTAGGATGGTAGCCAATTGCAATAGAACTATTTACATTACACAATAAATTCTATTAACCAAATATTGTTTAATACCTTTAGCTGTTTTTAAGTTTCTCAAGGAAACTATTTGTATTATATTTACTTGGATATATCATGGTTATAAGCGTAGTATAATAATATATCATTGATATCATTACTCTGCCATTATGCTCTGGAAGTCAATTGACACAAGTTATAAGGTCATCCAGTATGTTCAGATTGATATTGCTCATTGCAAGAGATCATCTTATGTTCAATATATGAATATCAGCTTATTTTTGAAAACCAATCTAAATGTCAACTTGTTGGCATTTACATCCAATTCACATCAAATATCATTGCATGATATATTATCCCTGGGATTGTAACTGTTTGCAGCTCATGTTATACTCCTCTATAACCACTTCACCATACAATCATCAATGGTGTTCTGAGACTTTCCATTTGATCAAGTCATTTTTACTATCAAATATATCATTCTGTCAATGTCAATTGGAAATTATATACAATGTAACTTGGTATGTCTTACTACTCAACTATAGTTTGCTTTTCAAACCAACAACCCAACTCATATTCATGCAGCACAATGTATACATCTCCTTTCTGGGGAATTCAATTCCATAACATGATCTCATTCACCATTGAAATATTGCTGAGTATTGTATCTTGACTATAGTTGGTAGTATTTGGGTAGTGAATTAGTATTTCTAGCTGCACCTTACTACCGACATAGCAAAAATATCAATCACTGAACATTTTAGAATTGGTTAATATACCTGGGATGGGAGATTTGGGAAAGTACATTCTAGACTTTAGAGAGTGAACTGTATAATTAATTTAACTTTTGTACATAATAGCAACTTTAATTTTTAAATACATTGGATAATCTATTCATAATATTATAATATTTCTAATATGTCTTTAATTACAGAGATAGTTTTATCTTTTCATTTCCGAATTATTTATTATCTTGAAACAGTCCATGATAGGGAAGTATATTATACAAATATTTCTGGAATAGATAAGTAGCTATTGATACATTTTTAACCATAAGTTGTCAGAATATAAAATACTAAATAGCAGTTGTTGAAAGAAAATCCTTAAACTTAAGTACAATATAATATTTATTATAACATTTCAGTACAGTCTATAATCTAAATAATATAAGTAATTTTAATAACTCATGATATTTTATGAAAGTAGGATTATCTTTTTGAAAATTGAGTAGTATATTAAATTGTTCAACTTTCAATATAAATTGAAAGTAATTAATATTGACTATATATAAAAATTTTATGTAATCACAATTGCTAGTTATTATAATATTACATAAAGCTTAGTTATAAAGAAAATAAAGACAATATATATTCCAAATTTTTTACATAGAAGAAGGAATATAATATAACTTTTGATATATTTTTAATTTCTCATACTATAATATTTTTATAATTTGTTCAGTAGTTGAAAAGTAATTACATTTGTATAATACACTAATAATATAGTAGAATTGAAATTCAGTATAGTCAATAATATCTGTTTCATATTAATAATAATGCTCTGTAGATTTATTGCTAATGATAATTACGGAAACACTGCAGAATACCAGCTATCTTGAAGTACCACTCAGATACACTAATTGATACCACGCAAGTCTCGTTTTTGACCATAATGCAATTGAATTGATAATGATATGTAGAATAATACAAAAACATATCAACATATCAGTATAATAAAATAATAACGCCATAGTTAATATGTTGTACATGGTAAAATTGATAAAAAATGATAAAATAATACTACTATATTTAATTCGTACCTGTGACACTGTATCCAGAAGTGGAGACTTAAACACTATAGGATTCAAATAATTTCTTATCAGCTTAGCTCCATCTCCATCAAGAAAATATTATTTTGGTATATGATTGATATGGGTAAATTTATTGAAACTATTTTATCATGTACACTTTACAGTATAGAATTTATAGATCCTAGACATCACATTATGGAGTCAATACAGAAGTATTAATTTAACGGAGTACCTCTTAAGTGAGTTATTATAGTATTTAATATTTGTATTTTTGTAATTATTTAATACTATAATTTATATTTATGAAACCTTCAGATTATTGTATGACAGGTATGATTCAGTACAAAATCTGCTGCATATAATGCAACTCAAAATGCGTACAAATGCTTCCATTTCATTATCTTATATTTATATTGTTTGGTTGAAGTTTTCTGATGGTATAAGATGGGTTGCATACAATACTGTGGCTTGGCATATTTTAGAAGGGTGCATGTAAGCATCTCTCCGCCTCTTTCTCATCCTACTTAACTACTTGATCAAGATTCAACTCCTCCTCTTGACACGTGAAAATTTGCCGTTAGTGTCCACCTCAGACCTGCATGGGGCAAAATTACTCTTCAACCGCTGCTGCGGATAGCATTGCTCGCGCTGGTATCGACATTCCAGAGCTTGCAGATGTCTCCTACGAGAAGTCATTGGGTTCAGCTCGCTTTCTCAAGACTATCAGAGCTAGACATCACGATGGAATGGTCGTCATTAAGATCTTTGCGAAGCCACTGGCCAGCTTTCCGCTTGAACGGCATAGGGATCATATTATTCGTACGTTGCTATGTTTAATTAGTTTGTTGCGATGTTGGTTCTCATTGCGTTACAGATGATCAAGAAGTTTTAGAAAGCGTTGTGAATGCTTTCCCGTATGAAAGATTAGTGGAAACGGAACGAGCTGCCTATTTGGTTCGGCAGTATCTCTACAGTAGTTTATACGACCGTATCAGGTTCCTATTACCCTCCTTACCGGATATCGAAGATGGCCGCTGATTTACTCCAGCACCCGACCCTTTCTGGAGGAAGTAGAAAAGCGGTGGATTGCCTTTCAATTATTATGTGGACTTCGGGATTGCCATGCTGGTGGAGTGCATCATGGCGATATCAAATCCGAAAATATCCTCGTAACTTCCTGGAATTGGATATATATCTCAGATTTTGCACCCTTCAAGCCCACATATCTTCCTGCAGACAATCCGGCTGACTTTTCATACTTTTTTGATACCTCTGGCAGGAGAATATGTTACGTCGCTCCGGAACGGTTTCTTGATACCGGCCAAAAAAGGGTTGATTCTCGGGTTACTGATGAAATGGATATATTTAGTCTCGGTTGTGTTATTGCCGAGGTTTTCTTGGAGGGGACCCCTCTATTTACTCTTTCACAACTCTTCAAATACCGATCCGGAGAATATGATCCTTCACCATACTTGGCCAAGATTCAGGATTTAGGCATTCGACAACTTGTGCAACACATGATTAGCCTTGATTCTTCTCGGAGGTATTCAGCAGAAAAATATTTGAACGAGTGGAGAAGAAAAGCGTTTCCGGAATATTTCTACAGCTTCTTGCACCAATACATTAGCTTCGTCACCGATCCCACTTCTGGTCGCAGCCAACTTGATTCGGGCAGTGACTCATATGGCCGAGCAGATGACAGAATAGATAGAATATATCACGATTTTGATAAGATCTCCTTTTTCCTTGGATTCGACCCGAATGACGAACTAGGGAGGTCCTCTCGCAGAGATGATATTATTCCAGTTTGTTTAAACATACCCAATAATCGGTGGGGTTCATCGAATGTGCGGAGGATGCATGTGGTATCTGATGACGGGACATTGATTTTTTTGAGTCTGGTTGCCTCATCATTGAGAAATACATCGAGAACTGGTGCCCGAGTGAGAGGTTGTGATTTAATGCTGGCCTTTGCAGAAAGAATATCGGATGAAGCAAAGATGGATCGATGTTTACCATATCTTGTTAGTCTTCTTGGGGATGAAAGTGTTGTTGTCCAGGTAGCCGTCATACGTGCTCTCACACAATTGGTTAGTACAGCTTCTACCTTACATTTCAAGGCTTTCTCTTCTGATCCCTGGGGTAGATGGAAATCGTCGAAGTTGTGTCACCAACAAACTCACACGTTTTTCCGGACTATATACTCCCCAAACTCTCTCCCTTTGCAACTAGCGAAAATACATTAGTGCGAGCTACTTATGCGTCATGTCTCGCATCGTTAGCCAATAGTGCTACACGGTTTCTCGACATGACACAAGCTTTACGCGTTGAGGGGGTTTTACCAACAACAGATCCGGAAGCGGAAGCTGGTAGTGATACCGCATCAGCACAAGCTTTATTTGATACATCCAAGAATACCCTTGTGCTTTACTTTCAGGATCACGCAAAGGCTCTATTGACAGATGGTGATTCGACAGTACGCCGGACTTTTTTGAGATCAGTGTCTGGACTGTGTGTGTTCTTCGGTCAGAGCAAGGCAAACGACATCATCCTAAGCCACCTTAATACTTATCTGAACGACAAGGACTGGATCTTGCGTTGTGCTTTTTTTGAAACTATCACTGGAATTGCGACATACTTAGGCAGTGTTTCATTAGAGGAATATATTATGCCGTTGATGGTGCAGAGCCTGACTGATCCGGAGGAATTTGTAGTTGAAAAAGTGCTGAGGTCACTAGCAAATATGGCCGAGTTGGGGCTATTTCAAAGGAGCAAGACTTGGGAGCTTGTGGGTATTGTTGGCAGGTTCACAATGCATCCAAATATTTGGATCAGGCAGAGTGCAGTTGGGTTTATCGCAGCCAGTACGAAGTGGCTGGCTCCTGCAGACATCTACTGTATCGTTTATCCGCTTGTTCAGCCATTTTTGAAGACGAAAATGGTGGATCTTTCGACATTGAGTCTGTTGGAAACTCTCACAAAACCGGTATGTATCGACCCCTATATTTGGTTGGGATATTGTTGTGATATCTCCTGTTTAGCTTCCGAGGAATGTGTTTGACATGGCCGTGATGTGGGCCACACAAGCACGGAATGGTGCATTTTGGACCACGGCGCAAGGGCAGCGCACGTTTGGCATCGGAAACGAAATTACCTCAAAGGCCTGTGCTCGAGTCGCGCAGGCTGGGGGAAATTCCCGGGTTGCTAAAAGCTACGAGGATGAGAACTGGCTCAATAAACTAAGAAATCTTGGAATGTCCGCTGATGATGAGTGGAAAATAGTGGCTTTAAGAGAATATATCTGGCGAATGGCCCAGTCTAGGCCCAGACTACTCTCAGATAGTACAAATTCATTGCCAAGTACCACGATATCCCTGCAGAATCTCAAAATCACACCACGGACGATCTTTTTTGATGAGAATGAGGCTTTTTTCAGTCTTCGCACACCGCTTTCGGTATTGGGGAATCCTGTAGGGCCACTCACGATTGGGGATGCATTGATAGATGCTTCGAAGCCAATCGACAGTCCTCTCAGAAAGTCAACATCAAAGATGCAACTGAGGCAAGTGGCATCTGATGTTCGCCGCCAACATCGAAATGTAGAGAGCGGCGGAATCTTATCGGTATCTGGATCAACTACTCCAACAATACCTGCTGTGCATTCGGATACTAACCTCATATGTTCTATCACGACGAAACCATTACATATACCTAAGGTGGGCATAACTGGGAATGTCGAGTCCAATACACTACCAAGCTGCATTGAGAATGGGATCGTATTGCATCATAAATCGAGCAAAACCAGCTTGCTTAGTAGAGGGATGGCCCCATCAAAAGCATCTGCTGCGACAAGTACTGTGCCTGCGACTGCGTTTGGTAGAGTCGAGGGGCCATATCCGAGGGAAGCAAGCAAAGGGATTGAACACACCGCTGCGGAAGTGCCCGCTTATAATTTCCGCGCAGCCCATTCATATGATGGAAACGATCCGCACATATTGAATATCTTGGACGCAATGTTTCTACAAAATTATCCCAGTGATATCGTGGAGTTTGGACCTGTCATTGTACCACTCCAACGGCGACAACCAATTCGGAAGAGCAATGGCCGCCATACCGGGGGTACATGGAAGCCTGAAGGAGCTTTCGTTGGCTCTTTTGGAGAGCACCAAGAACCGATCAACAGGGTTGTGGTAGCGCCAGATCATAACTTCTTTGCAACAGCATCCGATGATGGTACTATCAAGATATGGGACTCCACTAGGCTGGAAAAGAATGTCGCTTTCCGAGCCCGGCAAACTTATAAGCATGGCAGTAACGTCCAAGTAAAAGCACTGTGTTTTGTAGAGAATACTAGGTGTTTTGTATCAGGCGCCACTGACGGCAGCATTCATGTTGTTAAGGTGGATTTTTCAACAACAGCCACAAAGTACGGTAAAATGACGGTTATGAGGGAATACCAATTGCCCGAACCACACGAATACGCAGTATGGATGGACCACTTCAAGGTAGATAACAACTCTATATTACTCATCGCAACCAACGCTTCGAACATCCATGCCCTGGATCTTAGAACAATGAACATCCTTTATACGCTCAAGAACCCTACCTACCACGGCACGCTATCTTGTTTCTGCTTGGATCGGAAGCGCAACTGGGTGATAGTCGGTACTACCTATGGGATTTTGGATATGTGGGATTTACGCTTTCAATTGCGCCTAAAGGCCTGGGGACTTCCTGGATCTACCCCTATACACAGATTGCAAATCCACCCATCGAAAGGGCGACACAAATGGGTCATTGTTGCAGGTGGTGCAAGCCAGGGTGAGATGAGTATCTGGGATTGTGAGAAAACTCAATGCAAAGAAGTGTATCGCTCTGGCCCTGTGGGAGGCAAAGAGTGGTCTAAAGACTTCGAACCCTGGAATGTAGACGAAGAGTCTCCTGACAATATCTTACAGCGCTTCGCAACATCACCCAATCACCTTCAACTCCCAGCAATCGGCGGTGGGAACGCTGTTGATCGCGGAGTGAGAGCTTTATATGCGGCACAGGACGTGGTGGAAAGTGACTCAGATGCCCGGGTGCTCCCTGGATTCATTATCAGCGCCGGAGCCGATAGAAAAATTCGATTTTGGAATTGCGTCAGAGTCGAAGGGTCTATTGTTGTTCATGGCCTGGAAGTCGAAGAGCCAAAACCAACATATACCAGCATACATCCGTCGCCAGTTTTAACCATCTACACTGAGAATTCGTCGCAAGGCGATACAGAGTCTTTGTCTAGTGTTGGAAGCGGAGGAATTCGGAGGTTCTTAGGAGCTAGTAGTGCAAGCTGTGAAGAAAGTGGAAACACTGATGTCGGTACTGTATTTCGGTGGGGTGGAGGCAAGAAAAAGAACGCAAGCGGGAGATCGCCTAGGAGCACTGTTATTAGCCAGCAACAGCAACAACTGCTCAAGAGCCATCTGGATTCTGTCACAGATGTTGCATTCCTGGAGTTACCGTACGGTATGGTAATTAGTGTTGACCGGGGTGGCATGATTTTCATATATCAATGAACATTTCACAATACTTAAGATAGATGGATTATAGGGTTTGGATAAAGTTCATGAAGCATCAGAGGTTTTATGCGTGATAGATATAGTTATCCAGACTAGGGCTTCGCTAGCTCACATTTACGGAATGATTCGAAAAAGCTGTCCGCAACGCCGGGTGTTAGCATAATCTACAGTCTCAGGCAGACGTATTCCTGATCGGCCGTTTCACCACAACTTACAGCAAAACCATCCGACAACCACCGTAGCCTGTTTTATACATGAACTGGGACATAATTGTAGCTTGGTTTTGGTTATACATTAACTACTGTATCCTCCTAAATACTTAGATGACTGCAAATATATGGATGAATTGTTACTATATTTCCCATTTCTACTGTATGCACGTTGCTGGTAGAGTGCTGTTCTTAATTGTTAATAGTTCTCTCTTAGCAGTAGCTGATGTATTCAGTACAATTGTACTATGCAGATGTGCACACTTGTCACGTAATTATAGGCTACTACTGTGTACCTAATCTTGTACCATCTAGTAAAATCAGAAATGCGGACACACAGAGGCTTTCAATTTTTGATATAAGCAATAAGCGCTGATTGTGCTAAATGCCACATTGTCAAACAATGCCAGATCTTACCTATCAAACATCACTTCAAAAATATTGGGGTACAGCAAATATCTTTTGGTACCACAGTTCAACTTTATTTGGTTGAATATACTTATCAGAACTTGGATAAGTGCTAAGCTAAGTAGGTAATAAATAACTATATGGTAAGATTTCCTTTCAGCTTATTCTATTTCTATCTTCAGTAGTCACCTTCCAATTGTCTTATATTTTGCAACTCCAAAGTGTTATATTTGACATTTCCATTTACAGCAAATAATAATAAGTTATATTCGGATATACAGATAGCTGGATGAGATATTAGTAGTATATATACAATATGATGGTATAATAGATTACATTATACTGAAGTTAGATAGCGATAATAATTGTTTGTGCATTGAACTGTAATGACTGATAGTGATTAGTGAACATATTAATATCAATTACTAATTCATTAAACGAAATAAGTAATAGTCTAATCTACAGGAATGCATTATTATAATATTTGAAAGGTAGAGTAATATATTGAGGACAATTGCTATATTAAATAATAAAATATAATTTATATATATAATTGATAAATAAACCAGCTTAGTAAGTACTGACCGCAACTGTTAGTAGATACAAATCAAACAATACATTACCAAGTATCTAGAAAGTCAAAGATAAAATAATAGAGTATTATTAAACAGATGAAACTGTCAAGTAATTGCAAATTCTATTATCAAAAATGTTATTATTATCTTGCCTCAGGCTGAATTTGATATAGTGGATGAAATCAATCTTTAATGTGATAATACGAACAATCAAAAATTAGTTCAAATACTTGAACTACATTTCAAAATGATGGAAACAAATTGAAAGTTGATATTACACTACTATGTCTATATACTGTAACATATCTTCAGCAGTACCCTAATAGTATTAACAATTATTTTAAAATGTTATCAAAAACTCCTTGAAATCCAATTCTATTTTTATTCCTATATGGAAATTTCCACTATTCTATAAAATTCTTCTGGGTATATTATACTATTCTCGATAATGAGCTTTTCTTTTACAAATCCAATACTAGTTATGAAGAAAAACCAATACTTTCAAATATTTATTGAATAGTTCAAATTATATAAAAGTTCCAAATGGATTAGTTACTTTTGATTTAGCACCCACATTAATAACAGTTGAAGTGGTCAGATGGGTTGACTGTGGAAGATAATAGAATACTCCCCTTTGATACTCTCTCACGATTGGCTAATATCAACACTATTTCTATTTATTTAAAAATGATATGTGTTTTAGATCCATTAACCTATTCAATACTCAAAACAAGTCATCTATCAGTGATCATAATGGGAACCAGTTTAGTTGACATGGCTTGCAAGTTGCTCAATTTGATCCATATTATTAATGTAACATATACTGTACAATTAGAAAACTATCTGGTTGCCCAGGGACTTGCTACATATTGGTAAATTTGATATATCTTGCATATATCATTATTATTGGCAATTTGGTCTATCCTGTTGAATAGTATTAGTATAACTCATAGTAACAGATTTGTCACACCTTACAAAATACGTACCAAGCAATATCTCTATAAAAGCTTCTCGGCTTATAGACTAATTATATGTAGTATGTACTAGTTTGCAGTTTCCTGTATCTATGATAAATTTCACCTTATCTGTAATTATTGTACTTTTTCAATTGTAATTATAGTAATGTTTAAATAAAATTAATATACATTTCTAATTGCTTTTTGTAACTGAATATATCCAATTTTCCAGTTTATAGTACCCATCTAGTCATGCTGTCAAATCAATATGATTGTAGATAATTCACACTGTATTTTCAAACATAGAGTGGATATATATCATTCAAATTACTTGAGATTCGTGCACTATTTTTCAACTACTAATTACCATGTGTACTTCTGAAGAATTTAACACTGTGATACTGACCAATTGTTACAATCTTTCTGGTGTGGTGCTATTGATAGGCTTCTGTATAATAATATAGACTAGAAACGAAATACATTTACTGTATGTTTGAATTATATATTGCTTAACTTCATGCCAACTAGTATTTAGAATGAATTATTGCATATTCTTAAATGGAATCTCTTTCCCCACCAAGTGGCGTAATAGCTATTCCAGTACTCAGCCCTACTATACTGGCTTATAAAACCATTCACTAGCCTATATATAGGCTACTATATGGAAAATGACACTGTGATTGATTTAAGAGATTAGAATTTTAAATTCAAGGTCAATTATAGGATTAATATTCCAGAGACTGTCCAAATTAATATAATTCTTCTTATCATATTAAAATTTCTACATTACTTCATAAAGTGAGATTTATATCATTATATTTATCATACTTACTGGATATTTCAGAAGCTGCCAAAATTCACTTTATTTAGGCTGCTGTAGGGATATAAACTTAAATGGGGGTGAGTTATGATTATATGTTTTATTTAAGTAACTATTATTGCAACATGGTAATAACTGCAGATACTTATATTGATCTATATTATAATTTATCAATTACTCTAAATGTTAAAGCCGATTATATCACTGTATTAACTACCAGTCTCATTGGTTAAATTCAATTTATTTGTAATCAAAACATTCTTTTAATTTGGTCAATAGCCACTAAGGTATATAATTCCATAATACATAATTTTTGTACTACAGTAATAAATGAATTGTATGAATGTATAAATCATTAATATTTTTAATATATTAGACTACTTTGCAGTTTTACATACCCTCTTAGAATTCAGTTATTAGCGGTTCAATAATGTGTTACTGAAACATCTTGTTTTAAATGTCATTTCTCAGTCATTACTCAATACAATCCCACTTTATTTTCCCACTACACTCTGTTGCAAAGCAGTTCTGAATTTCTTAAATACACTTCACAATCATACTACAATATTGAGCATTGTTAATATCGTGTAAGGATTTATTATTTTGGGAAATATAGTGATCGTATGGATAGAATGGCATGAAAGTATTTTTATATTCTACGGAATAGTTGAAAATACCTTCAGAATGGAACCTGGAATCAGCAGAATTTTTCAATCAGACTTTGGCAAAGTATTATCTTATTCTTTTGATTTTCTCTCTATTGTAATATGGCACATAGTTTGAATAACATAATAGCTTCAATATAATAAGAATAAAAGATATGAAAATCTGAATTTAATCAAACTTTTGATCTAGTTCATATTGCTTCAGAAATTTCTAAATTAAATGCAGTAGATATTGCAAAATTCAAAAATATATAGTATATAGTAGATCCGACTTCAAACGCTTAATTACGATTCAGTTTAAATGCTACCATATATTGAGTCAGCTGTTTTCATTACTCTAGATCAGTACTTGAATATTATATGTAGTAGTTGAACTTAGAAGTCTATAATACAAGTTATAGTGATAAAGAGAACATTGCTGCTAGTAGTGGAGTAAATTGTATAATGATGTTGGAAATATTTGCACTGGTGGTATATACTGTTGGTAATATTTTGGATCTTATAGGGCTAAGTAAAATGGACCATCCAGAATGGATTTATAATACAACAGTGCCAGAAGTCACTGTTAATATAGGGTGTATAAAAGTTGAAACTCTGAGTATTAAGTGGAGAATATAGGGCATACTTTACAAAATTACACAAAAAGTGTTGAATATACTCCATCATAGTATGTCTTCTGCTACAAGAAATATTGACCTTTTCAATGCAAATTGGTCAGTATACTACATAAACTAACAGAAAATTGAGTTCATCCTTAAGAAATTTATGGATCAATTGTAATTAGTTTGAAAGATTTTTGATGTGTATTGGTAGTTAAAGAAATATTAATAATACCTCAAATATGTTATACAATCAGCAATATAAGTATAGTACTGACAGGCACATTATATTGTGTAATTGTTAGTATTTGCAGTTGCAACCTGCTGAGTGTTATCTACAAATTGGTCAATCTGTTACCAGTATGTATCTTATAATATGTATAGCACTCAGTATTATTTGGACAATCATTTTGTGCCAAGTCATATAGTGGTTTTAAACAGTCTTCCTAAGATACCATTTAATTTACCATATGAGATCTCACTGTCTAAACTGATTGCGATATCAATTTTACTTCACATTTGACTTTAACTATATAGTTTTCTTCAAAGGATATTGTGCAAGTACAGTTTTATTTCAGCATTTATAAACATTGAGTGTAGGTAGATGGCTCTGGTCATGAGAAGGTGCGGCTCTGTTGTATTAGGTGCAGCTCTGTTGTATTAGTACGGCTCTGCCGGAGGCTTGCTTAGTAGTTAGTTCTAGCGAGATGTCAGTTTGATCATCAATCACATTCAGTTGTATATGTATGATGAGGCTATTTGCCTACATTGGTAGCAACACTTAACTTCTCACAGCATCAGAAGCATCAGAAGGGATCAAAATGCAATTAATGATGGCAGATTTACTTGGCTTATCTTCGAACCTGTGGAATTCCGGCAGCTTGGAGACATTGGACGAGTTTTCCGACTTCTCATACCTTCCTGCTACGCACGACACGCACGACACACACGATCCACATGACTCACATGACTCACATGACACGCAAAATGTCAGTTTTACCAATGAAATCGACAAAGCCGAATCAATTAGGTTTAGCAGCAGGTTTAAAACCTCAGTAACCGCAAGCGTACAATCTACAGACCTTTGCACAACAGAATACATCACAAACTGAATGAAGATCATCGACAATGGCTCTGGGCTCATGTCTGACAAAGCAATCAACGGCATCAGGGCTATGGAGGACGTCCAACTGGTGATTATTGATGCTAACCTCCGAGAGCAATCAACAAGCCGAGAAATTCACCAAGATTTGGGATTTCAACGAGAGGTTGGCTGCTATAGTTAATGACTTGGAGGCTACTGGACCCGTCCAAGCGGGCCCGAGCAGGCAATTAGCGGCCGCTCAGCAAGAAATTGAAAATTTTTGAAGAAGAGCTCCGGATGGAGAAGCGTCGCTCCACCAAGTTGGAGAGACGGCTCGATAAATGCAATTCGGATCCGGAGACAACGGAGCAGACAGACATTGCACAGCTCCGGCTGGAACAAGACATTCTGCCGCACCAAATCAAAAATCTCTCGTCACAATAGAGCGGCCTTGAATCCAAGTTGAGAGCATTGGAATGCGTCATTCAATTACTGATGACTAATAAAGTTCAGGCGACTCCGGTGCTGCGTCCAGGACCATTCAGGATCCGTAGCTCCTCTGAACCAACCCCAGGGTTTTTGTGACCCGTGCCTTCGCTCAACTGACCCCTGGCCATTCTGGAAGCCGTGGCATCTCTGTCAAGTCATCGAACCTTATGACGTATGAGGGCAAATGAACCTTCGACCATGTCACCACCTTCCTCTGTGCTTTGGAACGACACTTCAGGAATGCAGCCCAGGCCATTGGATGGGTCGGCGCAACGGGCTGGGGAGAGCAAGCAGTGCTACAACTGAAAGGGGACACAGCAGTCTGGGCCATACACCGCTTCCCAATGAGTATGCCCATCGAATGGTCCACTTTTTGCACTGAGTTGAAAGGAATGTTTATTCCATCCAATGCTTTGGACCTGGTCAAACACAAAAGGGAAGAACTGAGCCTAAAGATGGGAGAACATGTCACAGGGTTTAACGAATGTTTCGGCCGCCTAGGTTCAAAGCTAGACCCGCACCAGCCAATGCCTGCCGAGATGTTAGTGGATGCCCCAAATACCAAGTCTGGACGCCCACACAAAGACAAGAAACCGGGAGTTGCCCCAACCAGTTGAAAGGAGAGTGGGTGGCTCGCAGAGAAAGTGGAGGCTAAGCAGGAGGTGGACAGTGAGGCGGAGCCTGAGTTGGAGAGTCTCTCAGACTCAGACTCGCAAGGGAGAAAAGGCCAAGGAGGTCAGTAGCTGTGGCTCTACCTCCCGTAAAAACACAATCCTGTACGGTATCGTCAATCAAAAAAGTGGCAAATTGGTGTGAGATAGTCAATTAAAGATTGTCACCCATTACCACCACTTGAAAGGTAGTAAACTAGATGACTCAGTGGTAGACCTACTAAGGTTTATTGGGAAGATAAGATACCAAACTAATGGAGGATGGTGGAGCAGCAAAAAGGCAAGGGTAGTCAAGGATGATGGTGCATCAGAGAACTGTGTGGGGCGGAAGTTCATTGATGAACTAAAACGTCAAGGGGGTGCCTTGCGGACAAAGGAGGCGGGATGGATGAATGTGGAGATGGCCAATATCAAGGCAGAGGATGGCATCGAGTAACGCCAAAGAGTCAAATTGAAACTACTACTTGGTGCGTCATATGTCTATGAGGCCGAATTTATGATCTACGATGTCAAGGGCTTTGATATTGTTCCAGGCAAAGGATGACTGTGTGAGATAAACTGACGATATCAAAATGACCACGACAGCAACGAAATGTGGATCGCCAATAACCTCTGGGGGGAAAGAGAGTATGGCCGGGTACATTACTTGTCTGGCCTATGCCCCTTGGACGTCGACGAAGGAATAGTGGAGGAGCCCATATTCATGGGCATCCACAACATATGGAAGGCACAGCTCAAAAATGTATCTACCCACCTGTTGAAATGGGCCTTCTTGATAAAAGTGCACCACCACGGCGATAGCGAAACACTTCCGACAGAACCACCGGGGGAGTTTCAAGGCATGTTGACAGAATTCCAGGGTCTTTTTGGCGAAGCAACTTATGCAAATTTGCAGGAACCAAGGCAGACCGATTTCTCAAGCAAAACGGACCCGAATGGCAAATTACTGTTGCACTCACCACACCCCATCTTTTCACGTGATGAAGAAGAGCTTGGGTGACAGATAGACAAGGCTATTTGCTGCGGTTGGATTCAGCCCTCTGAAAGCAACTTTGGCTCACCAGTACTGTTCGTACTAAAGCCTGATCGTACACTGCGTATGTTTACAGACTATCGCACAGTAAACACCATTACCATCAAAGATCGTTATCCTCTTCCACACATCGAGGACTTACTCAACTATATGCATTGCTCCTGCAGGTTCACAAAACTGGACTTGGCGGATGGTTACCACCAAATTCGTATCGCAACAGCTGCCAGGCAAAAGACGGCCTTTACCACTAAATTTGGCTTGTACGAGTGGCGACTCCTGCCATTTGGCCTGGCGAACACACCCAGCCAGTTCATGCGCATGATGAACAGCATCTTGAAACCAATGAAATGAAAATTCATTGTCGTATACCTTGATGATATTATGATTCACAGCAGTACTCTGGCGGAACATGTCATATATGTCCGGCAAGTGTTTACCATACTAACGGAACATGGCCTCAAAGCCAAATGTGCAAAATGTGCATGAGCTTGTCAGAAAGTCAATTTTTGCAGCTTTGACATTGAAAAGGACAGCATCCACGCCCAGAAACATAAGACACGTGCGGTAATGGATTGGCCTCAACCTGAAAATAGCAAGAACGTCAGAGGGTTCCAGGGTGTCACCAGCTACTAAAGAAAATTCATCGAACACTACGGTCCGATTGCAATGCCGTTGTACCCCATTGGCACCGCTCCGAAAGAAAAACAAGATGTTGGCCAGCAACGTGGAGAGGCGAGGAAGGTCAAGCACACTCCATTCGCCTGGGATAGAGAATGCCAACATGCCTTTGACGCCCTCAAAGAAGCACTCTGCAATGCTCCAGTCCTGTCTCTACCGGGTCTTGAAGCCAAATATTGCCTGCACGTCGAGGCTAGCCAGTATGCATTGGGCACTGTCCTCTACCAGATGCAAGACAAGGCAGAGAAAGTACTGGGTTCTGTCAGATGTCAATTACACTAGGCGGAGCTGAGATACTCTGCATATGACAGCGAACTATTGGGCATTTGAGATGCAATATTATACTGGAAATTCAACCTACACAGAGCTGAGCAACCATTTCTGGTACAAACAGATCATGTGATCTTACGTTAGATCCTCACACAACCACACCTCACCATACGTCAAATGGATATCCTGATGGTCCTCCAAAAATTTAACTGGGTAGTAGAACACATCCCGGGTATAAAGAATCAGGTCGCAGACTTGTTATCTCGCTGTCTGGAGATCTGACGTGAGCGATGCAATGTAATGGCAATGCAATTCACTGTGGCCAGGGAATGGATTGAGGACATCAAGGCGGGCATAGTTGACAACGAATGGTTCGGGCCTATTGTGCAGTCCTTGGCCAACCCAAGTATCCTCCGCCCGCCATTCACGGCGTCCGCAAAAGAACCCAAATTATGGGTGTCAGCACAATGATTCTATTTGGAAGAGAATGGCCTACTGTGGTTACGTGGAGTTTTGGAAAGGAAACAGGCGGAGCCAAAGGCAAGGGAAAAGAAGAAGGAGGAACAGGAAGTGGAGATAACGGTAAAGACAAAAGAGAAGGAGGAGGACGGAAAGGCAGAGAAGGAGGAAGAGGGCAAGGCAGAGAATGAGGAAGAGGGAAAGGCAGAGAAGAGAGGACGGTTGTGTATTCCAAAGACGATGCGGCATCAAATGTACCATGCTGCCCACGACACTCCAGCAGGGGGACCCTTCAGTCCGGTCAGAACCTACTTACCCCTGAAAGACCAGTATTTCTGGGAGCAACTGTTGCGCGATACCCAGTGTTATATAGTGGGCTGCGACTTATGCCATTAAACCAATCACCGGGGCGGGAAACCCATGGGCCTCCTACGACCACTTTCTGTAGCTGAAGGCCACTGGTAACAAATTGGCGTCAACTTTATAACCGACCTGCCGGTCTTGGGAAGTGGCCCTGACTGCATTGTAATGTTTGTCGACCACATGACAAAGATAGCACATTGACGAGTCTGCAGAAGAACAATTGACGCCCCGGCCTTTGAGCGCATATTCATCGACGACATCATCTGTCTATACGGAGTGCCTCAAGAGGTTGTATGGGACTGTGATATAGGCTTCACAGCAGACTATTGGAAAGAAGTTGCTAGGATTCTCCAGACGAAGCTGCTCATATCTATGGCATTCCATCCAGCAACGGATAGTCCCTCTGAGAACTCGATCAAGACAGTTGTACGCTATTTGAGTGGCTTCGCCAATCACAATCACACTAATTGGGACCACTACCTCCCACTACTGGAGTAGACTTACCATTCCTCAGTACACCGTCTGACAAAGCTGATGCCTGTTGAACTCGACCTTGGCTATGAGCCACCTTTGCCGCTGGACTTTATTGCAGATCTCCAGCGGCCGCAAGCCAACGAATCAGCGAAACTATTAGAAGGCTGCGAATTAGTCGAACCATTGCAGCACATTTTGGGAGTCGCGAGCGATGAGCCGTGCGATGCTCAGGATAAACAGACGGCAGAGGCTAATAAGTCATGACGTCCAATTGACCCCGCCATCAGCGCCGGTGTGAATGTATTCCTAGAAACAAACGATCTGCCAATCACATAAGCCAACGTCAGTCCTACGTGACGCAAACTAGTACATCGGCGGTACATTGGTCCATACGCAATTTTCCGGATACACGGGAATGCCGTTGAACTAGACCTCCCAAACGACATGATGATATATGACGCAGTTAATGTTACCAGGTTCAACATCGATTGCACGGACGATTCTGGAATCGCCTGGCCGGTGCTGTCTCCGCCAGTACAGGCAAGCCGCGCCTGTACAAGTTATGTCGTCCAGTCAATTGCAAACCACTGACCAAGCTCTGGGGGAACAGGTAGGGAATACAAAGTGAAATGGGAAGGTTGGGATGAGAAGGATAACACATGGGAGCCAGAGGACAATATGGCAAAAGCAAAAGAAATGTTGAAGTAGTATTGGAAGGAAATAGGCAGGCAGCGAAAAGAGAACAGAAAAACGACACAGAGAAAGGCGTGACAAGCAGATTTCTTTTGGATTGTTCAGTGACATCGCGGAGTCATATTTGTTTTTAGATCAGGGTGATCTGTTTGTTCGAGAGCCTTCTCGAAGATAATTAGAGATGGTTGTGATGTCGGTGGATGGCTCTCGTCATGATAAGGTATGGCTTTGTTGCATTGGGTGCGGCTCTGTGGCATTAGGTGCGGCTCCGTTACATTAGTGTGGCTCGGTGGAAGGCTCGTGTAGTAGTTTGTTGTAGTGAGATGTCAGTTCGATTATCAATAACATTCACTTCTATACGTATAAAGAGATTATTTGCCCGCATTGACATTGAACTATGATTTTGAATATGAGAGTACACTGTACTCGATATCCGTGATACATTTCAGTAGAATATCAATCATGTTTGCGAATGAGTGTTGTAATTGTACAGCTCATGGAAAATTGAACCTCTGTACTTTGTCCAATTGACAGAAAACATTCTTATATAATTGTTCTGCAATGCTATCATTAATGAATGTTATTTATTCACTATTTATTACATTGATATTTATAATATGCAAATATAAATAATTGTACTAGGCAGAATATTGGGAATGCCGCATGAGATGTAATTTGAAATATAATTTAAGATGGAGATTGGATTTGGATTTGGATTGGGATGTTGATTCAAATTTATTACAGAAAATAGAAGAAATTTAGCATTCTGATTAAGATACTTAAATACAGAGTATGTATTGAGAATATTAATAATGTTATATATACCATGAAAACCACATCGGCAAAAGTGCAAATCGACTATACGCTGCACTACGCACACACACGCACCTCATCGCAAGCTTTTTGTGGAGCCCTGCGGAACCCACAGCCGATAGTCATCTATAGTTGATTCATAGAGATGTGTGCGTGGGCCGATGGAACTATATATGGCTGCCGGCCAGAGAGGGACCTATACTTGTCTTTACTACCTGCTGTTATACTGGCACAGTACATACAATCGCTGTGAGTCTTCATGAGAGCCTGCTGGTGATTGAAAGCCTGCCCTATAGCATAAGCAAAAACTCAATCTTCTTCATTAAATTTATTTAATTTATTGTACCCACAAACTCAAAAAAATTAAAATCAAGGTTTCCCTGAAATATGGCATTGCGTTACTGGTCCAGAGTGTCCTTTGAGTTGTCGCGATGCTGTTGTCAAGCGTGATGAGCAGTGTACCCACTATTGCGAATCTGATAACGAGCACTTGACAAACGGTTCACACTTCCTTTGGGAATATCACAAAACATCTCTTGGCATGCTCCTACATTGCCCAATTCGCTTAGTCCTCGCGACGATGATAGTACTTGCTCCATACGTTTAATGAAGTGTGTAGTTGTTGTTTTGAAAGACCCTCATGGTTTAATTTGACCAATGATAGTTACCATGCAGAAGTGGTTCACGATATTTAATTTGTTGATACAAGATTGTCAGTACTTTGCAGATCAACTGTCACCAGAGGGTTAGACATCACTGTCATTATGTTATCACATGTTTGAGATCAGACTTCGGTAAACCATCAGTTCTATTACATTTACTACTATTATGATGTATCAATGAAACCTAGAATGAAATAGCACACAAAGGAAATCCTAAAACTGATCACTGACACCATTCCTAACCTCCAAGCAACATCGCACCCTCTACAATCGTACTTCCATCAACTAATCCTGTATTCTCAATGCTGGTCATGTTTGTGATGTCGCTGCTGTTGCTGTTGCTGTTGCTGGAGGGGAGAGGCTGGCTGCTGCTGGCGATGGCAGACCCACCCATAGGCAGAACAGCTGAGGATGGCATACTAGCTGCAGTAGCAGCAACAAAGTTGCTGAGACCACTAAAAGAATTGTTGGGCTGCTCTATCGGCTTCTCCGGGACATCATCAAGGATGTCCTCATCAAAGCTGCCCAGATTGTTGTGAGGTTGTGCAATCGCTAGGTCCGTACCAGTTGAGTGGATCCTTTGGCGGATTATGCTGCCAATATTGTCTATCTTTTTGGCTTGAACCTGTGGCAAGGAAGAACGAAAATCCGGGTCAAGATGATGAAAATACATCTGTGCGTGCAGTATTAACCGTGTGATAAATGTTTCATGTATCGTATTTACTTGTGCTCCAACCCCTGCACCAACATCTGGTGGAACCCGAAACTCGCCAGTTTTCAAGGCCGATAGATAATGGTGGGTGGCCACCACAGTAAGGGCAATGAATGTCGGGTTGATTTTATCAATGAAGGATCTATCTTTCATTCTCATTTGACGAATGCCATAGAAGTATGTCAGGTGAATATGATCCACAATTTCAGTTGCTGCAAATTGAAACTTGCACTCCGAAATGAATCATCAAGATAATAATTTACCAAGACAGGAACTTTGAACTTACCTTACGAACGTTAGTGGGGCATGTAACCCAGTCCTTGGACAGTAGCCAGGCTAAGATGTTCCAGATCTCTGTAGGCGACTGTAGTCAAAATCCATAAACAGAGTCAATTGAGATCATGCAGCAGTATACCACTGCTGGATGGGAGCCAGCAATCATTGCGACAACCTGATGCACAATGCCAGTGATGAAAACAATCGTCAAGATAATTCATTTACCACTGAAATGTAGGCACATGGAGGGTCTCAGTTTCTCTGGACTGGATCAATCCTGGCGATTTCCTTATACTGCAAACTATGAATCTGGGCGGTCTTCACTGCATTTGTGCCAAAGGGATTCACAAACATCGCATAATTGATAGCTATAGGGTTCACGCCTGCCATGACAATCGCCGGAATGCCTGAAAGGGTTGTCTGGGTGTTGTATTCTGCGCCTACAGTGAGACCTGTCATGTCGACATCAACGGGCTCATATCGCCACAGATTTCCAGCTTTCCAGGTAACCAATTGCTGAAAGGCTTGGTTTGAATCCTCCCTCAGATAACTAGTATATTTATTAGCGGGCGGATTCAATCATTCCAATGCTTAATGGGATGCCTTCTTGGATGCCAGCGGTGCCAGCTCGTGTTCATCCTCCTCCTCCGAGATAATATGGACCTCCTGATGTTTAGAATGTAGGGGTTGCGCCAATATAACAGTTGATTGAGTTGTAGTGACTCGTTTTCCAAGTGTTTAGGTTAATGAATCATTTGAGGGCTGCTGGCTGATTGGTTTCCTGGATGGTCGCCACAGAGGCTCATCCTCGGATTCTCAATTGTCATCTCAACGATTATTGTAATTGTCAGGTATTGTGTGCAGATTGTCAGCGAGTTCATTGTCGTGGAGAGATCGTCTGCTTCTCCTGGTGCTGTACAGTAGAGGAGGTGGAGAAGTGCCGCACCTTCTTGTCAGGATTTAAAAAGGCGGCAAGTGATAAGTACGAAACATTAAAGGAGTGAGTAAAAGAAATTTGATTGAATGTAGAGTAGAGGAAATAAAGGGTTGAGTAAAAGTATGAAAGCTTTGATATAATTAAAAGCATCGTTGTGATTCGTCTTTTTATCCTGTTGACGATTCAAGGATCTTAGCTTGTCCTGCCATGCAGACTTTGAACTACTTCGAGGACTGGAACTCGCAACTTAGATAGGCAGGGGACAAGTAAGCCACAGCGTTGTGGATTGGATTCCTTCGACGAAAATCGTTATCGCAACGAGCTAATAAGCGATTGCATTTCACTAATCATTCAGGCTAACTTCTGATGGGTAAAGATACTGAACTAACAATTACCTGATTGTCTTACATGGAGTCCTATCGCTGCCACTATGCCACTGATTTCCCAAAAATCAATGTCTCAACGATTAATCCGAACAATGTGAACACTTAACACAGCCCTTCATGCATGAATATGAATGATGTTATAATAATGCAAACAAAACACCAAAAAGAGACCGAAAACCTCACCAAAAAACTCCCAATTATCACCCATCTGTCCACCCTCCAAAGTGCTAGAAAAATACCCACCCACAATGCAAATCCTTGAACAACTGTCCAGCCAGTACATGCCATACTCACAACCACTGAATTGCAGCTGGGCGGCTGCTTGTACGCTTTCTATTGGCCAAAGAGCCTGTAACAGGAGGATTGAAAATGTGATTGTGCTTATATAGCCAAGCCACGTCTTCATCAGCAATAATACATTGCTCACAATTGGAAAAGAGACCAAGTGCACAGTATCGGATGACTTCGAGTTATCGCTACTGTCTGATGATCATTTTTTGACTGTTCGGTTCAAACTTTTGAAAGCCAGCTGTTGTCGTCTGGAAGGTTCTTGGATTTGGGCGCCGCATCTCACATCAGCGAAATGTATTTTAGTCACTGGAAGCCTCCAAGAATGTCTGAGAAGAAGTGGAGTGTAAACTTAGACGTGTCAATGTCAGGAGAGTATCAAACCCTAGGACAGCATTCTGGCCGGCCTTCAGAGTAACTGGAATCTCTGATGACTGCTACAGAAGTATCATTGGAGTGATTGTGAGACGTTTGGGAACACCTCGGAGCACCAGAGAGTACTTTTAGGTGCACCAGGGAGCACCTGGGACCGCTGGCAACAAGTGTTGGAGCGCCCGTGACAAGTCTGGGAGCATCTCGAATCACAATAAAGCAGTCTGGAAAATATAACATCTTCTTTGGGAATGTGGCTGGTGCACCTGCAAATCATAGCTACGACTTATCCTTCAACGATTATTAAAACTCATGTATTCAGGTTTTATTCTCATCTATGTATCGATATTGCTACCCATCAAGGTACTGTATATCTGGACTGGCTACAGCCGATGCTCGATAACAATTCGAGGTGAATGTTAGAATCATGATCAAGCGAACTCTGAGATACACTCCGAGGCCGTGATCAAACCAGTTTGGAGATGCCCATGGGGGCGGTAATCCAGCGTATTTGGAGATACACTTGGAGGCAGTAATCGAGTGAACTTAGAGATGCAATCGGAGATCGTGATCGAACAAGGTCGGAGAAACACTTGGAGGCGATGATCGTGCGAACTTGGAGGCCGTCATTGTACGAATTTGGAGGTCGTAATTGTGCAAGTTTGGAGAAACACTTGGAGGCCATGATCATGCGAACTTGAATGCCAGGATCGTGCGATCTTGGAGTACATATTGGTGCGAGTTTTGAGATACACTGCGAGGCTGTGATCGAGCGAGTTCGGGGAAGCACCTGAAGGCTCTGATTGTGTGCACTTGGAGGAAGTAATTGAGTTATTTTGGAGATACTCTTGGAGGCCGTGATTGAGTACACATAGAGATGCACTTCGAGATCGTAATCGAGCAAGTTTAGAGATATGCTTGGAGGCCATGACCATGCGAACATGGGGGCGGTGATCGAGCGAATTAGGAGATTTACTTGGAGGCTGTGATGGTGTGAACTTGAAGGCAGTAATCGAGCCGATTTGGATGTGTACTTAGAAGCGGTCGATGGATGGTGCTCTGTGTGCTGAGACCATATTCATCAGATAGTTAACTCCCAACTGTGGGAATCTGACAAGGTGACTGTACCCTTGAGCTCTCATGGAGAGCTGGCTGGTGGCAGACGATTGTGTAGGGAGACACGCCGGAAGCTGAAGCTACATTCAGGTGTCAACTCTGATTCATGATAATGAAAGGAAGACAAACAATCTTGGGTGGATGCTGTACTCGGTGTATTCTTGTACTCGGTGTACGATTGTACTCGGTGTATACTTATACTCAGTGTATGCTTCTACTTGGTGTATGCTTGTACTTGTTGCATGCTTGTACTTGGTGTATGCTTGTACTCGGTGTATGCTTGTACTCGGTGTATGCTGTACTGGGTGTCAACTCATGATCATGACATGGAGAGATAGAGAGAGATGACTTAACGTTGTGTTCTGCAATGATGGTAGAGTGGTGGGCGAGAAAGAGAGAGAAGGGGATGAAGTTGAGAACAATGTGGAGAATACGAGCAGATATGAGGAATGAGAAGTATGCCTTGCCTGACTGGGTTGGGAAGACTGCGTATTGGTGTAATTACATGCCGGATCGTGACTCAGACCTGCCATATCAGGGTTGGTTAATTGACTCGCACACGAAACTCTCTGAAGTCCCAGTTTCTCACGCTGATTTCCCCTGTCACCTCTCATCTCTCCCTTTCTTGTCCTCAACCCTACCATCATCTAAGAACATGAAGTTTAGTCATCGCTCTCTGTCTCTCCATGCCATGATCAAGTGTTAACACCAAGTACAGCATTCACTGCGTACTGCATCATCCCAAGATCGGCTGTCTCCCACTCCCAGCCTGTCTCATCTCTCCGCAGACGAAGTTGTACTCAAATCTCGACATTCCCTCAATTACGAGTTATCCAATGAATAAAGTATCAGCTCCTGTCGTGCCTTCCTTCTGAACTGCTGCGTCCACATTTACCTCCTCCTAGTACTCCTCCAATCTCGCTCAATCACGGCATCCAAGTGCATCTCCCAACTCGCTTGGTCACAGCCCCCAAGTGTATCTCTAGAGTCGCACGATTATGACCTCCAAACTTGCACTATCACGGCCTCCAAGTTCGCACAATCATCGCATTCAAGTGTATCTCTGTGTTCACTTGATCATGTCCTCCCAGTGTATCCCCAAATACACTCTATTATGGCCTCCAAGTTCGCAAGATCACAGTTTCCAAGTGCATGTCATAATTCGCTCGATCACAGCCTCCGAGTACATCTCTAATGCGCGACAGCATTTGTATGGAAATGCAGGGGTAACTGAGGTGGATAGAGTGACGGGGAGTATATATTCGGCAGACCCTGGAGCAGATAGACATCATCTCATTTCCATCTCATCTTATCATCCAATGAAAATACATACTCTATCTTTCCCAACTTTTGTTCTCAATCGCTCTGTCCGGGATGTGGATTCACGCAATTGGGTGGATCGTCAACTCCGGGTGGTATCATATCCCTTCATCCAATTCCTTCTCTCCTTTAACTAGAACCTCTCTCTCTTATGAATTCCCTTTGGATGTTGCGAGAGGTGTGGCGGAGTGTTAATGGTGGGCTCTCTGCCTTCTAACTCCATCGTTTTACCACAATGGCCTCCAAGTGGTGCATCTTTAAGTTCTCTCAATTGGCGTGTCCAGCTGCTCCTCCGATGATGCTCGACTACCATCTGCAGCCAGATTGACAGTGTGTATATATATACAGAGACTTAAATAATGCATACTATATTATGATGTAGCGAATCTTGTGACTATAACAGAGATGAATATGATAAGACAAAATGCCTTGTGGTTGTGTGCTGTGCAGCGGTCTCGGCTACTCTTGATGTCTCCCGCAGCGCTGCACAGCAGTCACAGCTGCTCTTGAAGTCTCCCGCAGATCTGCGCAGAGGTCTCAGGAGCTCCAAAGTTTGACTATGCTATAAGTCAAATCTTGTAGCATCCTGAATGCACCTCCATAACTGCACGTGCTTTCAGGAGCATCTGAGAATGCTCTTGCAGAGTCTGAGAGCACATTGCTTAGCTCCAGGGCGGTCTGGGAGCATTTAGAAGTACTTAGATGGAATGATGAGGTCGCCCTGAGGGTCTTGGAGGATTGTGTGTTGTTTCGGGACTGATTTACATTGTGCTAATACACTATCATCATCCGATTTCTCCCCGATATCGTGGATTATATCTTCAGCTGGAGGTGGGAGGATGTCATCCAGAGGAAAGTAGCTGTAGTCACCACGCATAGGTGTCTGAGCACCAGCTGGGCTGTCGGCTCGTTGGCCACAATAAACAACACAAAAACATGTTAGGTTGCTTAATTCCATTGCCACCATTACCCATCTGGTAGCAGGATTGTTGACAAACGTTGGGGTAACACTACTGGCGCTCGGACCACCGTTTTCATTAGGCTCCTCCTGTGGTCCCCAATGCATTCGGCTTTTCCGGCTGGGGTCAGGCAGACTGGGGATTGCAGCATTCACGATTGACAAAATGGTCATATTGACGATTGATGTAACTATCAGAAGTATCGATTCATCATCCCCAGGCCAGTACCATGAGAGTAGCTGAGAATTGATTCCACCCACCCTGTGTCCAACAATGTTGCGATCCACATAGGCGATGGTACAACTAAATGGCTCGACAAGGCAATCAGTCGAGGTCTCACAAAGCATATTCATTGGCAAAGACCTGTGACCCGAGGTTTCTTCCTCGCCGTCTTCTGGATCAACACATCAATAGGAAGACCAACAGAAGCATCAGGGTGATGAAATACATACCAATGTGCACCAGTTTCCTCCTCTTAGTCGGGGAATCTTCGAATCTATTCTTCCTTGAGTGAGGGCCAACCTCCGCAATGTTGTTCAGTGCTGCCTTGAGTTTCCGACCACCGAGAATAGCCTTGTCTACCATGTACCATTCCCAAAGACACCATTTAGACTGCAGATCACTGATTCGAATCAAACAACGATGGATTAGGAGATCCCATTGTTTGGGGTCGGCGCCTTGCTTGTTGATGATGCTCATGGACTGGGCAATCTCCCAGATGCCCTACCTCACTTTATAATTTATCCATTGTGTTGTCAAGCCACCCTGCTCTTGCCAAATCCTCATGGTTTCTGCTGCCTATTGGCTGCCTTCAACATTGGCTTTCTCGGCCCAGACGCAGACTTGTAGAGTTGGCATCTGGATTGTATTAGCATCTCTGAGGACTGATTTTGGCAACCAGAAGGTATCACCTTACCTTTTAGGTGCCCAATAGTGGTCAATGATTGAGTGGTAGATATCGAATACTTGTTACTCGAAAGAAGCGTCAGGAGTGTTGAATATATTGTGAAGAGTGATGGGATGCAGTAGCAGAGGTGAGGAGGGTGTGTCGAAGGTTCTGGAGATTACAAGTAAGATGGGCAGGCAAGGCGAATATATATATGGGCTTGGAGGGGTTTCTTGATCTGGCAACATCATCTTGGCTGCAATTCAGCATGGAGGCAATTTGGTTAGCATTATCGAAGCACCCTGATTTGTCGACTGAACACTGAGGTTCATCACAAAGACCACTAAAAGCATGCTCGGTAGTCATATCTCACTCGTTTGTTCTTGCTCTAGTTCTTGTATCCCACGATGACATCGCTGGGTCAGTATCTAAGGAGAATGCACGGTTAATGTAAGGTAACAACTAAATTTAAAGTGATGGCCATAAATAAAGCAATGGGCAGAGGAGAGTCTAATGAGGATGCAAAATCGTCGCCGTGACGAGCTGAATGCAGATGTGGTATGCTTTTCGAGATCAACAGGATGTTGCAATTGAGAGAGCGATTGAATATGTTGCAAACGTCTGAAGGAGGAGGTGATAAATACTATCAGAGTTGTATTACCCCTTTTTGGGAAAAGTAAATTGAGGTGCAGCTGTTTCCAAGGACAAACTGGCTTGTAATGGTATGAATAGCTAAAAGACTGTTGACATGCTTCTTAACATTGTTGCAACATTTCATTTTTCCAACGAAATATGGATCTTCATTTACAGTGTCTTTACTGCTCGAAGACATCCTTTTAGTTTGGCACTTTAATTTCTCACCTCTGTTGGGACCAACCAGAACGGATTGTATACTTATCAGCCGAACAACTGCAGGATGATGGTTTTGCGATCGTGCACGATAGTATTCTATTTCTATGCATTCATGAACCACATCGCGACCGTCTTCTTCACCCTGTGGACGATGATTCCAGCGATTCAGACATGGACAGTGAGAATGCGTGTATCGATCCAGAGCAACCTCTAGTCTGTATACATATTTATGGTACTCCACACTTGGAGAACGGTTTAGCGAGCAAGTATAGTTGTAACAAGGATATCGATATCATCCAAGATAACAGTGATGTATGGTCACCGTTTTCTTGTGAGGAGGATGATCGATGAGCGCACCGGTGCATCAAGCACAACTTGAGTAGAGCTGCTATCAACGGGTTTTTCAAGAACGATACGATGGCAACCGTCAGCAACTTCACTTCCTCCCACACTTTATCAAAAAGGTTGAACATAATGTCTTACATGATGGGCATTGACTAATGGACATCCAGCTCAGTGTGTTTCAATCGTTTGGCTGATCAAAACAACCTTAGCAACCATGATTACACATGGTTCTTTTACCGCAATTATGTTGAATGCATAGTGGGCCTCATGCAACAGCCTGCGTTCAGGGAACATATGGTGTATGCTACAACAAAGGAATTCAATGATGCTGACGAACGTATCTGCTCAGAGGTGAAATCAAGCAACTGGTGGTGGAATGGACAGGTACGTTAGTTGGATTTTGTCATAGCTACAATGATTTTGACCCCATCAATACCTACAACGGCCTCTTGGAGTTATAATCGTCTCTTGATTTGGCAGTTAAGACGAGACACATCTTAGAAACTATTCGGGCGACAGGAAGGAATGGCCAGTATAGTTGAGTGTCGGAAACATTGCCTTGACGATTAGATCAAAGGCTTTGAATCTTGAAAGCATCCTTGTTGCCTTTCTTCCTGTTCTTTCGAACTTTCACGTTAAAGGATATGGATAACCACCTACAGTGAGGAAACAACAAATCCACCTTCGAGAGATGTTGAAGAAGGTCTTCGATGTTGTTTTTTGTCCTCTCAATGTGCATTTCCACACCAGAATGCTTATGCTTTGTGTCAACTGTTGGTTGCAGCAATGTGATCTTGTCATCTGTACATAATCAGCAAAAAACATTTCCGTCCGGGCGGAATGGCTGTGTCATGGTGGACGCGCTCCGTTAGAGCCGTCAGAGACACCCCAGTGGTGGATGACTCCACGCCCGGCGTTAATACCACGCGTTGCATTGCATATCGCCCTCTGATCGCCGTTTCTTCTCGCTCTGTCAGTCTTCTATTTAAAACAAACAGTGTGGCATTGTGGACAACTGTAACCATACGTCGGAATGGGTTCATTGGGTACACGCTTCCATCGGAATTGCAATGCAATGGGTGACGCTGCGGAAATCTCTCCTCACGTTCCTTCTACATTAAGCTCGAGGAGCGTAGGAAGAAGGTGAGAAGATATGATACTTCCCGGCAGTGAGGATCCACTCAATTGCGTGGATCCAAGAAATCTCGGAAATAGCGAGTGAGACGAAAAGTTGGGAAAGATAGAGTGTATATTTTCATTTTATGACAAGATGAGAAGAAATTGAGATGCTGCCTAGCTACCCCGGAGTCTGCCGAATATATACTCCGCATCGCTCATTACATATCCGTTACCCCTGTATCTCTGTACACCGACCGTCGCTCCTTAACGATATACTTGGAGTCCATGACTGAGCTAGTTTGGAGATGCACTTGGAGGCCGAGATCTATCGAGATTGGAGATATACTGGGAGGCCGTGATCGAGCGAGTTTGGAGATGCACTTGGAGGCCGAGATGGAGTGGACTCGGAGATGCACTAGGAGGCCATGATCGAGCAAGTTTGGAGACCCAATTGGAGGCCGAAGTCGAGTGAACTCAGAGATGCACTTGGAGGCCGTGATCGAGCGAGTTTGGAGATGCAATTGCAGGCCAAGGTCGAGTGAACTCAGAGATGCACTTTGAGGCTGTGATCAAGTGAGTTTGAAGGTGCAAATGGAGACCGAGATTGAGTGAACTCAGAGATGCACTCTGAGGCTGTGACTGAGCAAGTTTGGAGATGCACTTGCAGGCTATGATCAAGCGAGATTGGAGGAGTACTTTGAGGCGGTCGATTTGGAGGGAGGCATGACGGCAGCTGAGACTCTATGCATTGGTTAAGTTGTAATTGTGGGAATGTAGAGAGTTGAGTGCAACATCCGCCGAGAGATGAGAAACTGGCTGGGAGTGGCAGACTGCCGATCTTTGGATGATGCTGTACTTGGTGTATGCTGTACTCGGTGTTAACTCATGATTATGGCATGGAGAGATAGAGAGGGATGACTTCACTTCATGTTATTAGGTGATGGTAGAGTTGAGCACAAGAAAGAGAGAGATCAGAGGAGATGGTGAAATCATCATGAGAAACTGGGACTGTCTCCAACTGCATCTCCAAACTCGCTTGATCACGGCCTCAAAGTGCATCTCTCAGTTCACTCGACCTCAGCCTCCAAGTGCATCTCCAAACCCGCTCGATCACGGCCTCCAAGTGCATCTCTGAGTTCACTCGACCTCGGCCTCCAATTGCAGCTCCACACTCGCTCACTCCTGGGCTCCAAGTGCATCTCTGAGTCAACTCGACCACGGCCTTAAATTGCATCTCCAAACTCGCTCGATTACGGCCTCCAAGTGCATCACTCAGTTCACTCCTTCACACCCTCCAAGTTCATCTCCAAACTCGCTCGATCACAGCCTCCCTGTGCATCTCCAAACTGAATTGATTATGGCCTCCAAGCCCATCTCTCAGTTCACTCGATCGCGATCTCCTATTGCATCCCCAAACTCCCTTGCTCACGGCCTTGGAGTGTATCTCTGAGTTCACTAGATCGTCATATTCAGGTGCACCTCGAATTGCTCTCAAGCACCGCCTGCAGCCAGTCCAGATTTACCATGTGTAGATTGGTAGCTATATTGATACATAGATACATATATGAGAATACAACCTGAATACAGGAGTTTTAAAAATCGTTGAACGATTAGTAGTAGCTATGAGTTCCAGGCGCACCAGCAGTGTTCCCAGAGAAGATGTTGTTTTTCCCAGACTGCTCTACTGTGATTCAAGTTGCTCCCAGGTGTGTTACCGGCGCTCCCAGGTTTGTCACTGACACTCCCAGGTTTGTCGCTGGCACTCCCGGGATTGACGCCGGTGCTCGCAGGTTTGTCGCCGGTGCTCGCGGGTTTGTCGCCGGTGCTCGCGGGTTTGTCGCCGGTGCTCGCGGGTTTGTCGCCGGTGCCCCCGGGTTTGTCGCTGCTGCTCCCGGGTTTGTCGCTGGTGCTCCCGGGTTTGTCGCTGGTGCTCCCGGGTTTGTCGCTGGTGCTCCCGGGTTTGTCGCTGGTGCTCCCGGGTTTGTCGCTGGTGCTCCCCGATTTGTCGCTGGTGCTCCCAGGTTTGTCGCTGGTGCTCCCGGATTTGTCGCTGGTGATTCGGGGTTAGTCGCTGGTGTTCCCGGGTTTGTCACTGGTGCTACCAGGTTTGTCACCGGCCCTTCCATGCGCTCGGCTATGCAACAGGAAGCCTGTAATTCTCAGCCAGAGAGTATAAGGTTCCATCAGAGACGTCAGAGCCATTCGTAACACCCGGGTGTTTCAGACGTATACTCGAGTTGTTGCTGATGATGGACGACTGACCACTTCGACCACATTCAGTTGCACTTAATGAAGCAGCCCAACTACCCTGTGTGTGAACCACCGAAATCGTCATTTGGCAACTGGAATTTGTCGTCGTGGCAATTGCGAGATTATCGGCTATACTTTCAAAATGTGATAGTCGCAACTCAGGGGGTTCAGGCGGAGAGACGGGGAGCAGGCCAAAATCTGGAAGATCGAGTGGTTGGAACATCAGAAGGCGTCTTCTGGAATATGATATGCATCTCTCTGATGACTCTTGTTGTCCCCAATATGCTTCATACCATCTGTCAGGGCATGTATGCCAGCATTTGGCCTTATAGGCATACGTAAGGAAGTTGTAGGTATATGGTTGCAAAAGTGGAGTTGAGTGATAGGAAATCGGTGTATAGGTATGATTATTGCTAGAGATCCAAGTCTTGTGGTGAGTAACTATATACAATGGCCGTCACCCCACCACACTCATATATCGATGTTACATTATCTTTCTCCTTAGGTGAAGACCTCCTGGGCTGCATACAAGTACAAGAGAAATGGGAAGGAAAGGGAAACAAAGAATGAAACAAACATCATATGTAGGCAATTGTACGAGCCTATAACTCCCACAACCGATCGGCAAAGCTGAATGGCGACGTTTCTGTGGATCTGGCGCACGGGAAAACCCCACCACCATTAGCTTGTGGTTGAAACCCCTGTCGATGCCATTTGTAGTGGGCCGAGATCCGAAGATGAGAAGAAGAGATGAGAGAAACACGAAAACATTCAAAACTGATCCTGTCCTCTATTATCTCAACTTCCTAACCCATGTTGGAACGATTATCACTCCCGTAGCTTGAATCCTAACATAGGTCCTTTTTGGAATTGGCAGGGTGGTAGAGCTTCTGCTTGTGACTTGGCATCGATGGGAGTTTCTGCTGCTGGTATCGAGCGTAGCCGTCAGTCATAAATGTCAATTGCATCGCATTTACTCTCATTCTTGTAGACACCTAACACGTAAGTTTCTCTACGATGGTTATACTTGCCAAGTTGAAGCACGGCTGCGCTGTGTGGAGCATTCGTGATGTTCTTCCATGTGCTGTGTACAATATCTTTTGCAGCCGGTAGTAATAAGCAAGTGGCATTGACTACCAGATGCTGCTTTACGAGTTAGTCATCTCTGGAAGTCCGCTTTTGTTACCATCCGGTCAACTTCAAGGTTGCACTCTTAAGATGAGGTGTCAATAGAATCTTGATTGAGTTGGTAGACATTACCGGTCAACTTCTCAGTAAATGGTTTGCTTGACTCCTCGGTGCGTCTCAGTAGATTTCATCCCGGTTGGTTTTGGACTTGTTGGAAGGACTTGACTGATTGACATCACAGTAGACTTCTCATTCGACTTCTCAGTGTGTCTCGGTAGACCGCCTCCTAGTGCACTTTTGGCTTGTCAGTAGGACGCATTTGTTGACCTGGTCAACTCCCCTTTTGAAATTGTTTGCTCCTCTGACGACTAAGATTCAAATCAGTTGTTGATTGCAGTCGTGCTTCCGTCGATTTATGATCTTCAGAAGGCTTTTGGTGATCCTGGTTGACTGACACATCTGTTGCAAGTCTTCATCTCCGGATTTTGGAGGTGTTCAACTTCGCTTGTCTTTTCCCTTGCTTTGTCTTATCTTTCCACTTGCTATGTCCTATCTTTGACTCACTTTGATGTTGACTTACTTCATGTTTTGACTTTGTTTTCCCCTGTTCGGGCTTCGCTTTCTTCGTTCTCGTTGTCTCTGACTCTGGGCTTTGGCTGTGAATTCCGTAGATGGGCTTATTCTCTTCCGGATGCTAGGTGCATATGTTGATTCTTCTCTAGGTACGCTTGTCCCCGTGGTCTTTGTACATTTGTCGCCACTGGACATTTCTGTTGGTATGTGCAATTTTGTCCTTCATTGCGACATTTCCGGTAAAGTCACCCCTCTCACAAAACATCATTGCTCTGCCGACGACTTGTCTTGTCTAATCGGTATCGTAGCTCGGTTTTGTACTCGTCACCCTCCATGATTTGAATGAGGTGAAAGGCATTCCTCAGGTCCGGTCAAGCATCTCCGTGTTTGGTGGGAGAGAATATGGGTCCATCACCTGGGCATTATTGAGAGCGTGGTAGTCCGCACACAGGTGCAGTTCGCGGTCCTTCTGCTTCACCATTTAGGGTTGTGCTGCTGCAGTCATTGATGAACTCTATCCGTTCCTGCTTTGCCCATTCCGAGACTTGGTAGATGGACGCGATTTGTGTGGTTCCTCATGGCTGGGTACTGTGTCATTTCCTCTCACTCCCTCTGTACCCTCCTCATGCCAGAACCGCTCTCCCTCACGAAGTCCTTTTGGATGCCCTGAAACGTGCAATGCGAGAGTTGCCATATCTTTGCTGCTTATGTCCACATAGTTCTTGTATTTCACGAGGATACGACAAATCTTGATATTGTGAAATCTTGATATTGTGCTAGGATGCAACCTCCATTATCTGTTACCAGCTCCACGTCGACTATGTCTGTTTCTATTCTTATTAGCCTTTTCTGCATTCTGCATTGTAGCATGCGCTGGCGGAGTGGAGATGGGTAGGTGTCCTGGGATAGCTGGATCAGATGGTGCATCACAAGAAGACCAAGCCCTGTTGAGTAGTTTGTCCCTTCATGTCTTGGCGAGCCAGTACCAGTCATTCGAGCACCATCACTGTGACACTCTTCTGCCTCAACTACAGCTGCTGCTCTTGCTCGCGTATTCAGCATCCTGGGGTTCCTCTCACATTTGGTGATGCCTGCCAGTAATGCTCCTAGCAACTCTTGACATTCAGCAAGTTATATGATGAATGCCTCAACCACGTTCTTAGAAGGTTAGAGATGATAAAATGTGGCGGCCCCGAGTAGTTGCATATTCAGAAGAAAGCACACCATTTTGATCACCTCACCGCGTTCTGGCAGACTTGTGTGATCCGCATCTGGAATCTTCGCCCCATGCCGTCCATGTGACGCTTCGAGGGCAGTCAATCATCCATGGCCGCAGTCGATTTCCTGGTCTCTCGCCATAAATCATGGCAAGCCCAAGAATAGACTGTATACCTTCATTGGGATGACTAAAACCTGCGATTCATCAACCAGTTTAAGGTGTTCAAATACTGAACCCAGAAACTGGCCATTCAACTCTCTACATACATCATCATCGTGAACGGGTGGAGGTGAATGCTGGTCCCTCTGGTAGCTTGCGTTTCCTAACTAGGCTCGGTGATAAAAAGATGATCATTCCTCTGCAGTCAATTCGTGCTTTGACTTGCTGCATGTTGGAATGTATATTTGGTACAAGGTAGGTCTTGTAGTCTCCACTACCAGAGCGAGTTCATTGCCTGTTTGCCTTTCGGCTTTTGTAGACTTTCTTTGAAAGCCATGGCGCTGTTTATTGTTGACACGGCGGTCTCCACTGGCTTAGCTATTAGACTTGACCAGTTTTGAATTCCCAGAATCGGATTTGTTTGGATAACTTCAATTGGCTTGGTTATTTTTGTTGTCCTCCAGGCGTCTTCGAGGTTGCTAGAGTTGTAGTTATACAAGAAGCACTGACTTGGTGGACTTCGCCATCGGTTATCAGTTTTGCCGATTCACGGGTAAGATCGCGTCATTGATTGTAGGTCCTCAGACTGATGATTGCCATGAATTGACTTGTAGGAATGGTATTCAATCCCTCTCGTGGATAGGCTCGAATAATATCATCATGATAATAGTTATTACTGGCGACCCATCGCGTTCATTGTAGGTACTCTGGCTGGTGATCACACTCAGCTGACTGGTAGGAATAGTGTTCGACTGAATATCTGGATCGTATTATGTTTCTCCCATTGGCCGGATTGCATAGGCTAGGCCTGTAGTCATGATAATTGTTGTCATCTTCAGTGACACACCTCATACCCCAAATGGCCTCTGAACTCTTCTTCATGGTCATCAGGGTGCTTAATTGAATGATGAAACGATAGATATCCATGGTTGCAGTAATTCTAATTCAATATGTTGTTTTTAAGATTGTCATCTGAATTGTAGACTGTATGATATGGCGCATTGGTAACGGGGTAAACTCGTAATGCCATGAGCAAAACATATCAATTTACTGAAAAGGTGATAATAGTGTAAGAACATGTATGACAGCGTTCGGCCTTATAGGCATACGTAAGGTAATTGCAGGTATACAGTTGCAAATGTGAACTCGAGTGATAGTACATCAGTGGATGGGTATGATTATCATTAGACATCTGTGTCTCGTGGCGAGCGAGAATATTGAATGGCCGCTACTGGGCCACAGTCACCTGTCGCCATCACACTGTCTATCACGGTATGTGTAAGCATTTGATGGACAGGGTATCGTCCTTTCTCGAACAACATTCCATGATCAATACATTCATCCAGCTCTGGGCGATGTTGCTTCTATATCATGGCTTCGCTCCATTCAACAAGCCATATAGCCAGCTGAAGCAATGGTGTGGTAAGGAGATGGAAACACTCGGGCGTATGATTGTTCCAGTTATCACAGCGACTCATTTACACACTTCTGTGACGCAAACAATTCCTTTCACGGATGCCCTGTTTAGTGTCAACAACTTACTGTATTTTGATTTTACGGCACTGTACCGGTACCGTACTGAGGCAATAATCGAGTGAGTGGGGAATTATCTGGAGGTGCTTCATCGTCACAAGGATGTTTTACATCCATTCTGCGCCAGTAAATCTACAAAGATGGTCTCCGAAGCCTTGAACAAGCAGCTTACTTTGGATAACCATGAGGAACAGGAGAGTGACCCCGCTTGGGGCAATCTTTCTGTGGCTGCAACGCATTGTCACGTTGATGAAGATACAATGCAGATCGAGTCAGAAATTGCACAACATCTTGTCCACTAATTGGATTTCAACTTTGTGAAGATGCATTTCCTGAACGACTTCTGTAAGCATATCTGCCAGCTTGGCAACCTCGTAAATATAATCTCTGAACCTCCAGATAACTAGACAATGGATCTTAAACAAGCATACCGATAATCAAATTGTGATGAGGCCGCCGGCTAGATCGTGCGAACGACAGCACGAAAGGAGGTGTTTCAGTATCGAGAGCTGAATGCAAACGTGGCAAAATACAGTCGCCACACTGATATGAGTGTAACCAAAGCACCTATCAAGGGAATGATGAGAACCCAGCCACTAGAAAGCAAGACCCTTGATGACTTGGCTGAGTAGCGTGCAATGCGAAAAGGGGAGCTACAGAATCACATTGCTTGGAGTTTCAAAAGATTTGCTGACTTCACAGACTACGACGATCACGATCAGAATTTCAGTCGTTTGAATGATGCAAAATATATTCTGTACCACGGAGTAGGAATTCCGGTGACATCTTTTCAACGCTACAAGCAAGCAGTTCATATGTTTCGTGGCACTGGGCCCATAATGTGAAGGAAACAGAGGCCACCAATAAATGATACAGTGCTTCTCGGGATGGGGAGGAGTTCGGATACCAACTTTAAGTCGATTTCAGCACCCATTCCCAGGCAGTGTATTATTCTTCTCATCTTCGACCATGCTGAATTGAGCGTTGAATGGCTTCTTGCCTTGGTTCAGACGTTTGCAACAGTGCCGATACTTCAGACTGCCAGTATGGATAATGGCAAGCAGAGGCATCAACCCCTGATGCAATCCTTGCATGATGAAAGCGACCGTCGTAACCCTCATTGTGGCGTTGGAACCACTTATAACTTCCATATATGTGCAATCCAATAAGCTGTACACCATCCTCTGCTGGAGGGGCAGCCAGATTGCTTGCAGTGGTACTTAAGCGACACGATTGACTTCAGTGGTTTCAATTAGTTCTACATGTAGATTATTCGACTTGCTGCTTGAAGTAATCCTTGCAGCGATATATAGGAATCTGGGGAGTGTTTATTCTGGGTGTCTTAATGTTTGTAATGGGAGTTGTGCAAGCTTGTGTATAATCGATATCACAAGGGATTAAATAGTTTAGATTAATCTTGAAATCAATGGAATCGTTCAAAACACCGTCGTTACAATTAAAATCTCGAGGATTAACATGAAAGAAACAAGTGGAATATATTAGCATAAATGACTAAACAAGTTTTGAGATGTCTCGACGATGCGATCACATTATTAAACACTTCGAAGCATGGTGGAAGATTGCAAATAACCAACTTCAATCATTTGAGGAGAATGTGAGGAAGGATCAGTGCCTAGAGTGCATTTTCGGAAACCAATGTCACTTTTTGCTGATGAGCCTACTTGAGAGCCTGCTTGAGAGTCTGCTTGAGAGCTTACCTGAGAGTCTGCTTGAGAGCCTGCTTGGGAGCCTGCTTGAGAGAGCCAGGCTTCGGGAAGAGTAGAGTTTTCCTCAACTGGAAGTCTTTAGCCGATGGCATACTCTGAGTTTGTGGAAGCCTTGGCTAATAGATTCCTCTAAGTCGGTGGAAGCTTTGGCCAATGGAAGGCTGGAAGTATTGAAGCTTTGGCTAATGGAAGACTCTACGTCTGTACAAGCTTTGATGCTAACGTTGACGTAGCCAACCTACTTGTCTAAGTGGTTCCTGTACTGTAATCACCATCACCATTGCTAACATTATCATAGCCATCAGCATCGCCATTATCACTATCAGCCCCAGAAACAATTCACACACATACGCCCACAGTCGATGGGAAGTGCGCAACAGATCCTGCTTGAAAGTCTGAGTCGGAGATCTGTACTCCCCAAGTTCCAATGATCGACCTTTCCTGCGGGGTCGAATGCAGCAATTGTCAACACCATGGCCATGAGGCATCATGTGATCTCGTCTCAGTGGCCACACTAAAGAGATGGTTGAGACTATGACATTGCGTGAGGTCATGATTTCAACCACCATACACTGCCCGCCATCTGCCCCACACCACACACCACACAGCACCCGCAAAACACTGCCCACCAGACGCCACCTGCCTCACGCCTCCCGGTGCTTGACACCTCGAAGTCAGCATGAGTCAGGATTGAGCATTAAGGAGCATGTTTGAAAGGTGTAGAGTTTTTTACGGGTAGCTTTTGGACGATGGAAAACTCTCAGTTTGTGGAAGTTTAGGCTGATAGAAGGCTCTAGATCTGTGGAAGCTTTGGCTAGTAGAAGGCTGTAAGTCTGTGGAAGCTTTGATGCTGCCTTTGATGTTGCCAACCTACTTGTCAAAGTACTTCTGATAGTATGATCACTATCACCAACACCAACAGCATCACCATCACCATTGCCGTTACCATTGCCATCGTCACCATCTCCATTATCCCCAGACCGAATGCGCACACATACAGCCACAATCGATGGGAAGTGGGTACTAGATTCCACTGGAAAATTGGAGTTGGAGATCTGCACTCCGCAACTTCATATGGTCTACCTTTCCTGCGGAATCGAAGGCTACAATTGCCAACACCATGACCATGAGGCATTTTGAGACCTTGATATGAGGGCCATGCTGAAGATCAGGTTGAGACTATGATATCTACTAACGTCATGATTTCGGCTACCATATGCCACCCGCCAGCCGCCCACCGGTGCCGGGCACCTGCAACTCAGGAAGTCTCTGAATCGAGCACTCCGGACCATACATGGAAGCATATAGTCAAGTGAAATTGGGAGTGTACTTGAGAGCATGCTTGGGAGTGTGATTGATACCATCTTGAGAGCTTACTGGGAGCGTACAGTCAAGCAGGCTGCGTGTGTGCCATCGAGTGCAATTGGGAGCGACCTTGAGATCATGCCTGGGAGTGTACTGAGATTGTACTCGGAGGTGTACTATGGAGCATACTCGGTGTGTCCTTCCGAGTGTCTTGGGAGGTTAGTCGGAAGCGGATAGTCAAGCAGGCTGGGAGTGTGTAATCGAGTGCAATGGGGAGCTAAGAGCATGCTTGGGAATGTGCTTGAGAGCGTCTTGAGAGCTCACTTGGGAGCGTATGGTAAAGCTGGCTGGGAGTGTGCCATCGAGTGAAATTAGGAGCGTCCTTGAGAGCATGCCTGAGAGTGTACGTAGGAGCGAACAGTCAAGCAGGCTGGGAGTGTGTCATCGAGTGCAATTGAAACAGCTCTTGAGAGCATGCCCGGGAGTGTACTTGGGAGTGTCTTGAGAGCTTACTTGAGAGTGTAAGTCAGGTAGACTGGGAGCGTGCCATCAAGAGCGATTGGGAGCGTACAGTCAAGCAGGCTAGAAGTGTGCAATTGAGTGCAATCAGGAATGTACTTGTGAGCATGCAATGAAGTGCATCTGGCATCTTGCTTACAAGTTTGTTGCATGCAATGTGATGTATAGTATCCAGCAGACAAAATCGCATGCGTATCATTGTAATCTAATCAACATGTAGGTACATAGGACATTCATAGTGACAATTGTCAAATATGCTTTGAATTACCATCCCAAAATCAGCTTCACTATGAGTTATGCATCGCGTAAGGTCATTTTTCCCGGTGTGCAGCTCTAGGTAGTTTAAGAATGTTAATCAATTGAGATGATAAGCTCTGGGAACTGTATTCCAAATGTTCTTTGAGATTGACATGGGAGATAGTCTGAGTCAATGTATGTATTGAGCTGAAAAATGATATTATTTAGCTTTAAGTACAGAGAATAGAAATTTTTACATAATTGAATACCAGCAATAGTATTCTATTACATTTTGGTAATAGATTTGAAACTAGCATCCACAACTTGGAACATTACAGAGGCCGGGTAACAAGAGATAAAGTGTCATTACTATACAACTGTCAATATTATTCCTGATTCAAGTAACTATAGATTTTAATGACTATTGCCTGTGGTGAAGTTGTTGATCTGGTGTAGAAGAGTAACTGTGCTTGAACATAACGTCTATGAATACAAGTGCGTTGATCACAGGAGCTTCACAGATGGTTTTGTGAAGAGCATTTGTCATTGTACATTGCAATTTGTGCAAATTGTACTCCAAAAGATATTGATAGCTCTTCAAAGATTATTTACTTTTAGATCTCGTACCATTACCATCAGTTAATGCCCTCTGATGTATAAATTTCGTATTGTAGATTTGAATCCAATATTGGTATAATTAACGAAACCATATAGTATGCAATAACATGTAGAATTTCCACCGGCCAAGTATATATATCCTCTCCAATTGTAGAAAGCAAATATCAAACGAAAACTCAATGGTATATCTGGGTCAGTTCAATGAAGTTGGTATGTTTATTGGAAGTATGTTAATTTCAAAATATTGAATATTGTTCAAATTATACAATGCTATTTATAATAAATGATATTGAATCAGTTCTATATGTATATGATTACTCGAATCACACTTATCTGTTGTTCAACAACTGTTTATATTGTGGTATCATCAATTTAGATGATTTCCAAAATACATTTTACTTAATTAGATTAGCAATTATTCCTCTGCCAGTAACTTGGTTTCGGTTCACAGATGGGCCCGCTTTTAAAATGCACATCACAAAATCACATTCCAGTTAAACGCCCGCAGAATATATGAAAACACCGTACATATGGTGAGATTTATAAAACCAATTTTGTTTGGGTATAAAACACAAAGCCTCATGGTAGTACTCACACTGTATACTGGTTTTGATACCCTTTTCCACTACCACCCTGACTATTTCACCACCTGCAAAGGAAACAATCAACTCTACTCTCTATTGAAAGTGGAGAATGAATTCCTGGTACCTTTGGTACAGACAAAGGGGATGGTGCCTTGTACCAAGCTTGGCTGACAGTGGAGTCGAGGCAGAGTGTGTGGCAGGAGCCAACCAAGTGATTATTTGTGAAGCCTGAACTCAGGAGGAACTTTTCATTGTTGATGGACTTCCAGCATGCAGAACGTCATGCCCAATTGAGAGACAGAAGTTAAAGTGCTCCAGAGTGCGCTGATTGGTGGCTTTTAAGTTCTCAATAAATTATAAGACTATTGATGAGAGCCAACATGGTCAGCCTTCAGGAGTTTCAGTTGATGGATTGTATAGAGACACATGGAAGAGGCAGTGGATCTCCTGAAAGCGAGTCATGGCAAGGTAGGCAGCTGGTGGTAATCCATCGTTGGGAAGGAAAACTCCAAACTTATCCTGTGCCACTCAGAAGGAACTCCAATAAGACCCATCTGAATTTGAATTGACTGCCAGAGATAAAGCTCTTGGGCAGTAACTGGCAGCCAGGAACACTGCAGCTCTTTCGCTGGCCCAAGAAGTTGCTGCTGGTTGTAAGAATTGGTGTTGGCTACAAGCTATCCCATAATGCAGTTGGTAAAAAAGTGGTTGAAAATTTGAAATGGAGTAATGCCATCCAGCACAGAGAACAAGACGGGCAATCAGTTCCCTGGTGTTTGTGGGGGGATCATTGGTTATCAAGGATCCAATATGGGATGCTCAGGAGGACCTGTGAGAGTGTGAATTTGTCTTTTGACTGTTTTCTGTGACAGATGTATATGATGTTACAGATCTGATACATGGTCATAGCTGCAGGGGCTGATGCCTCCTGTATATCTTGAGTCTTTATCCTTCACTCTTCTCTGTACCATAGAATACACGCACATGATTCTCCATCAGCAACAACCCTAGTTTCGGTCAGAAACACCAAGGTGTTCCAGTCGGCTCTGACGGCTCTGACGGAACCTCGTACCCTCTGGCAGAGAAATACATGGTTCCCGTCGGCCAGGCGACAGGTCATGTTACATACGTACCTCCTTTACTTTGCGCCCGGATACGCACCATCAGAACGACATGTGTGTTACACTCTTCGCAGGTGCTGTAGTTATGCTGTAGCCGTTTATACAATGCCTGGCGATGTATATGCCTTTTTCCGGCCGAGTGCCAAATTTTACCTCTCCACTATTACTACATATCGGATGCCGCACTCTCCCCATATATGTTAACCATTGAGAAGTTGTCACTTAGTACAATACAGTCTTCCCTTCGGATACATCACTTGTCATTTCATTTGCTTTGCCATTATTGTATTTTACCGGTCTGAAATACTGTCCAATCTTCACACTCTCTAGTAGTATGCCCTCAGTCCTCCACATTCTGCATTGATCCATGGTCAGCTTGCTATGCTTCTTCCTTTTCATCCATAACCTAGCCATCCTCGCCCTCATACCCGTCGACATTACTTGTTCTAAAATGCCCTCAGGCTTCTACATTCTGTGTTGATCCATCATGGGCTTGCGATGCTTCTCCCTCGTCATCCACATCCGGATTGTCACCATCCTCAGCCTTATACCCATTAACATCACTGGTTCCCATGTAAATCCTCTCGAGTTCAGTCGCAGCCTGTCGGCACCAGCTGCCGTCAGGGATGGCATCGCGCTAGTCGCTTCCATCACCTTCATCCTCGTAATCCCCGCTGTCCCGTCGCATCCCGAAATGCAGTTCGTCATCTGTTCAATTGTTGTCTATCGGGATGTTTGGGACAGTGCTTCCGATCTCATGTTCCTCAAGCGCCACTTCAGACATTAAATAGTCAAGAAGAATAGCATTGTCAACACACGCTGATTCCATGTTGATCAATGTGGCAGGTGTTGGGATCTCCGCCTATTGGATCTGACATTTGAATGTATCAAGATTGTTTTATACACCGTCTATTGGTAGCTCTCCAGTAGTGTATTACAGGTATTCATCAAGAATGTATATGTGTCTGCAATGCTAGGTGAGGTTAACAAATTGTGACCCATTAGAGTGCAGCAGGATGCGATCTTACCACCATCATTCTTCTAGTTGAAGTAATTCGAGCGATCCGGTCTGTCCGCTTTCAGCTTTGACTTGGAAGCTTTCAGATGAACATCTTTGTTCTTTTGCCACTCCAGGAGGGCATGGCGCAACCCGGCGCATGTAAACATGATCAGTGGCAAGGGTATATGACCGTCCGTGTCATCAATCATTGGATTATAGAATCCATCAGCATACTTACCGCGGATATTCGCCCGATGATAAAATTTGATGTAGATAAACCGTGGGATTGCTTCCCCCAGGAAGTACAGTGGACACTATCTATTCGTTATGAGCTTTTGACTCTGTCTGCGTTGGATTTGGACTGCGTACACCACCTTCCACATGCTCTGCTACAGGAAAAAGATACATACTGTCTGCCAGAAGGGAATCAACGAATTTCAAACGCTCTGAGGCAGATTCAAAGCGGTGGTGATCATAAAGATCTGCAATGTTGTCCGTTGCGGATTGCATGATATGGGATTTAACCTTATCGACTTGAGCTTGAACCTGGTACCGGTTTGAGCATGTAATATCCAACATGGGCCGTTGCTTCAGCATATTTCTTTCAAGATCTCCTTTGTGCGTACCTGGAATGCTATGGACCAAATGTTGTTTTGGTGCACTGCGGTGTTCCACAACGTCTCTATCATCTGCCAGTGTGGGGCTTCAGCTAATGCTTTCACAGCGCGTCACATTGCATCACTTACCATCTCCAAGTCGCTTGCACTGTTAAATGGCCGTCTGTTCCACATGTAGAGCTGCGGGAGTCTGCCCATTGCAAATACAAGACGCGTCATGTCGGAATGACCAAATCGATAGATGCTGCGACTGCCAGAGACCATTGATTAAGGTGTAGACACCCCCTGCAGTTGCAATTGCCACTGCCTCTGCCTCTGATTCTTCGCTGTGGGTCGCGTTCGCAGTGGATTTGTAATGATCGCACGGGCTTCTGGATTAGGGATGGGGGTAGGCAGGTTTTCAAGACCGCTGAGAGGAGTGGGAGTGCTAGCAATGCCGGATGCGGGGCTGGATACAATCTGACGCGGTGAGTCTGTCTGTAAGGTTCCTCCGGGTGCTGGTGTGCTACGACTGCATGTAACCAGTGTGGCGGTTGGAGTATTTATTGACCGTCGCAGCGATACCGACTGGGTGGAAGTCACGCGTTGAGGGATATCTGCAACGCGATAATTGTTCAGCGATGATGAGGGGGTGGAGTCCTGACCTTGGGTTGTAGAGGGTACGGAAGTCCCTCCTTGAGTGGAATCACTCTCGCCAGCCGGTACGGAAACGCGTCTCCTACCAGCCGGAAGTTCAGAATTCCCTGAAGGCCCACCATTGTATCAATTCTGACATTTTAGCAAGATTTCGAACATTTCGTATGACTGGAGTCGTATCAGGATGAGGTCTTTGGGAAGGCATTGTCCGATATAGATGTTTGACCTTAAGAAGGTAGGAATAATTTCCTGTGCATGCACATGTAATGGCAGGCGAGGTAGACTCCTATTTGAGTAACCATGGAGGGATTTGACCAAAAAGGGAGGCACAGTGTAGACCACGCTAGACTCTTAACTGTGACAATACTCCGGGATGAGATCCCTTGTAATGCATTCAATTATGGTGTTAACTGCCATCAGATTAAACTCAGCATTGAAATGCACTGTTACAGCAACGTCAGAAGGTCTTTTCGCACCCCTTGAAGGGTGTTGATGCGTTCTGGCGTGATTATCATAGTATTGCATTCGTTCTTGGCACAATACTTCAAACCATCGATTTTGTATATCTTCACCTTCCCGGTAGAAATCCCCCTTTAGCAGAGCTAAAAGGATCGCAAAGCGAACAATGTAATAGTCTCTATCTTATGACATCTGTTGGGTGTGCTATTTCTACTGCTAGGTGTTGGTAGCCATGTTGGATGGTTGCATAGTTGGGACAACCTGAGAGCTACTCAGTTTGCTCCGAAATGGACGAGGTCTGAGCGGTCAAAGTGGTATGTGATGCCAAAGCAATGCCTAGCATCGTATTCTGTCCTCACCACGAGTACTGAATCTCGTCTCGAGGATCCTCATTCAAGAGGTGCCGGGTTGTTTTCCAAGATGAAGGCTGGGCCGTTTTGGGTTTGTTAACAAACGAAACAAGTTAAACCAAGAAATCGCAGCAACTCGAGTATATATATCCCATAATGCCGCCATCAGCTCCATTCGCTTTTCCTCTCGTATCGAACACACCGCCAGCATCCTGAACTCTCACGACTTCATATGACTTGTACAAAACAACACCTCTTGTTCCAAAACACACTCGATATACTTCACAACTTTGTATGTTCCCTCTTTGCTTCCTTCAGCTAAATGCAACTGTATCATAATGCTAATCTCTCAGATGTAGATTCATTTTCAACTCACAGCAATGGCACCAAAGGGCAGCTGCAAATGAAAGGGGAAGGCAACTGCTAAGGCGAAAATGCAGACATCGGTTGTAGATCAACACCTGTCGTTGGATCAGGACAGTATTGAGGAATTCATCTCGGAACATATCCGTCGACTGATACAGATATACAATCTTTGTGGTGTTCAGGATGAGAGGGCATGGGACCTCTTTTATGCTATAATCTTTCTTGATCCACTCACAACTCGCCACTTTTCACAATTCCAGCTAATGTGGCCCCACCGCAGCAGCAGGTGTTCGCCTGTCCAGGAGTGGTTGGCAGCGTTCCGCTCATATATGGGGCAAATGATTAACAACACCCGCGAACAAATGAACAAATGAATGTGGGACAACCCCTGTGCCTTCACGGATCAAGTCGATCTCTCCAATCACCAGACAACTAGCTTGGGGAAGGTTAAACTCACTGGCAAGCATTTCTCTTGGTACTGTAGCGATGATCTCAGGGCAATCATTGAGCAACCAAGCTGCCTGCAGTACAAGCCAGGCGACCTGCTGGCCGTGAGAACACAGTATTGGGATGTCATAATTGACGAGTATGAAAATGATGAGAACTGGGCGGATGCTGCTGCGTCAAGCGGTGGAAGGAGCCGTTCTAGCGATGACAATGGCAATGCCGACAGCAAGGGTAAGGAGGACATGCAGGGCGGTGAGAAAAGGACCGGGAAAGGGATGTGTACAAAGGATGGGAAGGGGAGTGGGAGGGGGAAGGCAACAGAGAAAGGGAAAGGGAAGGGGAAGGGAAACGATACAGGGAACGGTATTGATAAACAAACCCTAGAAGCAGCTGATATCCCTCGTGCCGTTGCTGTGCAGTTGCAGAAGGAAATGTATGACACAGACTTGGACACGGAGGGCTAACTAGCGCGGGTATATTTCGAGCCTGATGCATCGCCCACCGTGTCAATTTCCAGAGATGATGATACCGACTCGACCAAGAAGTTGGACAGTGAATATGACTCAGAACATGATTTTGATGTGTATATGCGCATGGAGGATGATGTGGACGCACCGGACAGCATTGATTTAGATGGCAATGTGGATATGAAAAGGGACGGTTACCAAGATGGGGAGCAAGGTGAAGAGGAGGAAGATGAACCGAAGGAAGATGAGAATGTGGTGGAGGAGGAGGATGAGGATGAGGAGCAGGATAAGGATGAGGATGATGGCAAAGAACCTCTGATGATTGGCCAGGGAGAGATGGACAATACATCGGCTGACAATGTAGATACTATGGTAGACGATCAGGCAATCGTGTGACCTGAGCAAGGCCAGGACATGCGGCAGCATACCCCATGGGCAAAACCTCCGGTGCATGCCCATCGGCCACACACCCCAGAGCCTCGCCCACGAACTCCAGACACTCATCCCCTCAGTGGGCTGGACCATTTGGGGATGGTGATGCCGCAAAAACCTCGCCCGGTAGTGCCAACTGTGTGAGAAGCTGAGGCGGCCGGAGACACCTCTGATGGGGATGTGGATCAGCAGCTGCTGATTGAATCGGCAGGTGGCAACAGTGTCCCTGATGTCCCTCTCCCCAATATCCCTCACCCTGAGGTGTGCCCGGATGGCTCGGAAGGTGAGAAGTGAACCAGTCCTCGCATTGCTGAGGAGGCAATGGTTGTTGCGTTCAGGTTAGTGTTGGGTCCTTGTCTGGTTCGTTTTCTTTCTTGTAATCTATTTATCTCAGGCATTTATTAATGCACGCGTCGTGAGGTTTTTGGATCGCTCAAGGTTTATTTTATTTGTGGATTTTGTACTGGTTTTGTTTTGATTGCTTTTAGTTTATTCATAGTATTATGCGACATAGCACAAGCATCGTTTTTGCAACTCCTGGTGTGTAACGAACCTCCTTCTGATGGTGATGAGGCTCAATAAGTCAGCTCAAAGTATCGTGAGCTTATACACGAGGCTGCTCAGCCGTAGCACCAACTGTCGTCCCATTCTATGGTGTATACTCCACTCATCGCGGTTCGTCGACAATGCCAGAGAACACCCATTTCCATTGCGCCGAATTTTCATGCCAAAAGACGTTCACCTCAGACAGCTGGCGACTTAATCATATCAACTTACACCATCCTGAACAACTTTCTGTTGCACGCCAGAAGAATCTGACTATTTGCGGCATTCCCCGACGTGTTGACCCCGCTCAGTGTCTTGAAATCATCACTGACAAAAATTGAGTCGAAGACTGGGACGTGTTTCCCTACGTCGAACATGTTGCAAACATCGCGGACTCAGAGTCTCAACCACCGCCACCTCTGTTGCGGACGGAAATATACCTCGGCACCCGTGATCCGCTGATCAATTACATTGCTAAGCCATTTCAAAGCGACACTCAGGGTTGCCTTAAGACGAACCTACAAAACTATCACTACTACCCATCTGGGACGTGTGCAGAGTAGAAATATATCCAGTCTGGGATCAAGAAGTGGGCCATGAAGCTGTACTATGACACCGTGCTGAAGGCAGAAGACACTGCTCTCTGTTCCCCAAGCTTCAAAATCGGGGATCGTGTCCAGAAGCTCGTGGTTAGCATGCCAGATGATCAGGATCTCCGGGAGTGGGAACTACACACTCTCGAGGATATGAGATGGAATAACAATCACCAATGCCCTATCAAATCCTGGAGTCGAGATGTCATCAAAAGCATGAGATGGTTGACGCGGCAGCCAGCCAACGCTGAGCATCTCATTTCCGCCCCTCAGCGTTGCTTTAACAGTGATACGCCCCCATATCACCTGTGAACCGAAATGCACACTGCGGACTGGTGGTGGGAGACCCAGCTAAGGAGAGATACTCCAGGATAATAATGTCCTTATCGATGTTTAGTCAACACTCAGTGGGGGATACACCGGGTCCCTTGATCTTCATGTCCGACAGAACACATCTCTCGAACTGTGCTGGCGACAAGGAAGAGTAGCCTGTATATATAACATGTCGCAATCTATCTTCAATGATCCGCCAGATGCTCTCAATGCACAGCGTCGTAATGATCGCTCTCTTACCGATTCCAATCAAGAACTGCATTATTCCTCAGAAGCAGCTGGATGGGTAGTGGCTGGATGAGCAGCGGCACACAAACCGAGAGGTGCTGAATGAAGTACTCTGGCTGGTACTCCAGCTACTCACCCTTGAACAACGTCCCAGCACCGAGAGTGGGTATTACAATGTTCTCTGTGCAGATGGCAACTGCAGGCGTTGCAAACCAGTTTTACCAGCATGGCTTGCAGATTGCCCAGAGTATAGCAAGATACATCATCTCGAACGGTATTTCTGTTTTTCGTGTAAGTGTCCAAAGAATGAACTTGGAGACTATGTGCCTTCTAACAAGCAACACCCCCGGCGGAATCACAACCTATATAGAACACTCAGCGATGCCAACACCAAGGCAGCCAATGACAAACTCTTGTCGCGCCATGTTAACCAAGGATTCAACGTGTTTCAATATATTCCCTGTATTGTGAGCGACCTCCCTACGCCCAACCACATCGATACAATGCTGATTGGCATGCCTGACCACCTCGAGAAGTGGATTTTCAACTGCATGATAATGCACGAACGGCTGGACAAGTACAATGCAATCTGGTTATCCATGCCTGCTTACCACAACCTCACACCAAAAAATAAGTCATATGAGGCAGTTTCTCAATGTAATGGGAAGGAGATGAACGAAATGAGCCTGTACCTGATTGGAGTTGCAACGCAGTCTCTACGATGCGGAAGCCCCGCTCAGCGTCCGATATTGAATCGCGCAATTGAGTGCACCCTGGCATTGTTAGAATGCTATATGTATGCTCAATATAAATCTCACGATAATGCAACATTGAGTTGCATGGAGGACGCCTTGCATCGTTTTGACACCTTCAAAGATGATTTCTCATTCCGGCGAGCCAGCAAAAAGGCAAAGGGCAAAGCCAATGCCCTGAAAACGGAACTCGTGGAGAAGCGAAAGGTAGACGAGGAAACAAATGCTGAAACTTGGATGCCATCCAAGAAGCGGCGCAAAATAAATGCTTGGTGAGATTATATCAGCCACGAGGTAGATATTTCCAACGAGTTAGATGCTGACTGCACCTTTCCGAAGATCCACTTGATCACTCATAGGGCCAGACAGATTCGTCGAAAGGATGCCTTGCAACAGTATTCTGCCGAGAGACATGGACACGCACATAAAACCAACCTCAAGACTGGTTGGAACGCCTCCAATCACAATCTTAACTACCTGCCACAACCAATCACCTTTCAGCGTCACATTCTCTGCTTCGGAATCAGAGAGCTCAATCTCCAAGCCCTTATTCAGCGTTGGGAGAACAGTGCTGCCGCCTACCAAGTCTTTCCTTCCGGTGCTGATCTGGCTGCCCCCCAGAGCTCCCTGTCATATGCGATGCCCGAATTCATGGAACCGCAAAACCGCCATGATGGAAAGCATCCTGATGCTATAATCAAAGACTTCAGAGCATTAGTCAACAATACGCAAGACCCAATGCACCACGCGGCAATATACTGTGGCACACAGGAGTTTATAAAGCATAAGAGTCGTAACAAGACGTATATATCGGATGAACAACTGCATGCAATGGAGCTCTCTATTTACGATGGTATTAATGTTCATGTTAAGAGTTGAGAAGGTGAATGAATATCCCATATGTGTCGATGCACACGAAGCCAGAGCTGGCGCAGAGGGTAGTGCCGGAACGCCTGGGTGTGGGTAACGCAATGCCGAAGGAGGAGTTATGGCGCGCTGAATGGGTGTCTCCTGTGGCAACTGCAACGACTATTCAAAATCAAGCTCCAAAATGAGGATGGAGCTTTCGTTGAGTACTGGTTAGCCCTGGTGCTCACCATAATACCTGAAAACTCGGGTAACTTGGATTCCGTCTCGAAATTTCTACAACTGAGAAAAGCACCAGGAGCCATTGCCATGGAAGTTGGCAGCGTGTGCAACATCATCGGTTGCGCGCACGTAATTCCATGGATAGCTACTACTTGTAAGGCAGGAGATGGACCGGAAGAGTGATGGATTGTCAATAGCCACATAGATCTGGCGATTTGGAATGATGTGTATAATTAGTAAAGAGAGAATTGCATTTTGCGCACAGGTAGAAGGCACACGAGGAGAGATTCTCGCAACGTCAGCCATCACAATGCAATCCCGATGCAAGCGCGTACCAATGAACCCTTTCTGCCGTATGGTCACAGTTGGCCACAATGCCACAGAGTTCAGTTAAAATAGAATACTGACAGAGCGAGGAGAAACGGTGAATCAGCAATCGGAGGGCGATATACCACGTGACGTGTGGTATTGAGGCCATGCCCGGAGTATTCCGCCACCGGGGTGTCTCTGACGGCTCTGGCGGAGCGCGTCCACTCTGATGGCACTATTTTGCCCGGACGGAAATATTTTTTGCTGATCTCCCTATCTTCCATATCGTTACATTTTCTGTTGCATACATAGTTGTCCACTTCCCTGCTGTATGTCTTCCGTTGGGCAGATTTATAATCTCTCCATGATGATGGTGATTACCTATCATGATGGTCATTACCTAAGAAGATGGTCATTCCCTAAGATGATAGTCATTCCGTAAGATGATTGTCATTCTGTAAGATGATGGTCATTCCCTAAGATGATGGTCATTCCAGACTCAGCTGGAGATACCAGCTGTAGGTGCTTACCTGGGTACAAGACATACAAGACATCATCCAAATACTGTATATATAAACCTTTAATGTACCTGTACTTGAGAACATATACTCCTAACAATGATTATTTCAACAGGTTATCAGTCCGGTAATGGCGACTATTCAATTTCTGACGATATTCGTCACCCTCTCCAAAGTGAGCCTCAGAAACCCTAAGTCTTGTCACTATAGCAACAGCAGCATAAACAGCAATAAAACTCAACACAATCATCAGCCAGCTCCACAATCTCACGAGGACATCTCCCGAACTGGCCTTCAACAAGATGAGGTGGGGTGACATCCATAAGCTCTCTCATGGCAACTACTACCAATAGAATGATGACATCATTCTCATCCTGTCAGCAATCAGGGCATAAGTAATCGTCACTGGAAGGAATCGTGATCACTGCAACTTGATCCCAATCAAGATGATAACACTGATGATTGGATGGCTAAAAAAGCTGGAGCTGCATCCATGATCAGACTTTCCTGTTCCCCCGAGGTACAGCGCATCCTCAAAGGAATATGAAATGCTCACACAATGTGGAACACACTATCAACAGGTCTGGACACCGCTACATCGTACATTGGCAGCTAGGACATTCTCCGCCAGTCCCGTTCTTGCCAACCTAAAGCGGACTAACCACTTAAAGCACACCTCACCAAGCTTAGTAACAGCCAAATACAACTGGACCAGACTGACGATGCAATCACCAATCGAGATATCCGGAGACAAATATTCACTTCACTGCCATCTAAGTATGCAATGATATTCATGGTCCTAAGGCATAGCTGGCACGTAAGTACACCCGCAGAAGCCATGCATCGACTCCTAGAAGAAGAAACTTCAGCCAGCCTCACCAAAGAACATGAAGACGCATCCATGGGGAACACCTGTTCCCTCAAGATGGCGGCAACCATGGTCATGGACGCGCAGGACGTGGAGGACGTGGAGGACGTGGTGGACACCGTGGATGCGGTGGACACAGTGAACACCGTGGACACAGTGGACACAGTGGACACCGTGGACACAGTGGACACAGTGGAAGCAGTGGAACCGGTGACAGCCACGAAAGTATGTGCACCTGTCGCAAAATGACAGCGATACACCAGATCCATACAGAAAGCGGAAACGCACTCAGGAGTGAGGAAATAATTATTAGTGCACATGTTTCCAGTGTGGGCTCCTAGGACACGGCAAAGTCAATTGCGTCTCCAATACACGTACAGAGGAGTGGTGCAATTGGAGAAAGCGACTACTACAACAGCTCTCGCTACAACCAGAGACTGCAATCTGTTCTCACCTACAACTTCCGCTCTCACTTTCACCGCCTCTGCCATGGCTCCAACATGGGTCCTTGATCTCGGAGTGTCACACCACATGTGAAATGACCGCTGAGCCTTCTCAACATTCAAAAATCTCTCACTGCGTATAGTAGTTGACCTTGGAGACAACATGTAAAGCACACGGTCAAGCATAGGTGGTATTGGTCACTGGAAGGAGATATCGAAACGGGACAAGAGGCGCTTGAAGTGCATATCGAGGGATTGAAGACAAGACAAGAGTCGGAGTTGTTTCAATGTCGTAACTTGATTTTCTATACAAGAGAACGAGTAAAGAGAGAAGAAAAGGAAACCCTCCAATGCCAACAACATTGTCTTTATATACAATTCAGCTGCCACCCCCGAACCATCCCTCATGCCCCAATGTACTATCCGAATATTATCCCATGATCTTACACACCACCAGCATAACTCCTTCTCAATACAACCACTCCACATCTCCCAACATTGCAACACCGCAGACCAGTTCCTTATTATACTGAATTCCACCAACACCATCTCACCGGATCCTCTGAGTCTCCCAACATCTCTTCCTTTCCGTAACACAATTTCTTCCACACCTCCCCCAAATTCCCTTCATAATTCCTAAGTACCTCCGTACTCCTTCCAACCGTGACAGTATCCCCCTCCTAGGTTCGAGGTCCTCCCAGAACATTCTCGAATAGTTCTGGCTTCTGGAGATATCATTGGTGGAACTTGTCCACTGTGTGTAAGCCATCCACAAACTTCGCAGGTTCCCGCGCCAAAGAGTCATATCCAGTCCACCGTACCAGATACTGAAACTGATTCTGATATACTCTGCTATCCTCAACCCCGGATACTTGATACTCCTATTCTCCATCAACCTCGACAGATGGGGGAGGATCAATCCATTGTCCCGCCATAGAATTTTCCACCATGGGATCCAAAAGCGAGACGGATTGTACTCTCTGGATTGGTATCGACGCAATTCACTCTGATTCAGATACATAAAGGGACACCCGATCACACACTTTTACAGGCCCCACAGGCTTCCAATCCAACTTTCAAGTTGGGCAGGTAGTTCATATATGGGGATCATCCAGCCAAGCAGTCAATCCCACCTTAAATTTTGGTGCGGCCATACGTCCCCAATTTGCACTATGCTCCTGGAATGCCTAGCTCCATCTCATCTTGACTCGCAGGAATTCATGGACCTGTTGCATCATAGCTTGAACTTGATCTGCATCCAATCATAGTTGATTCCGCTCCTGTGTTGGCTCTCCCACGAATGTCATCCTTGGATCCATGCCCGGGACTGCACGGAATGGAGTATGCATGGTCGACTCAGACATCCCAATATTCGCAGCAAACTCAGCCATAGGTAACCACTAGACCCAATCATCCAGTTGGTGATTTACAAACACCGGAATGTACTGTTCCATACCAGCATTCATTCATTTGGTCCGGCCATCCGTCTGTGCATAGAACTCTGTAGACATCTGTCGGTCAATCCCCAATCGGCTACATATCTGTCCCCAAAAGGTGGACACAAACTGAGGTCCCCGATCCAAAGCAATGGTTGCCGTTAAATCATGGAGGCATACAACTTGCTGCAAAAAATACCTAGCCAAACCCACAGCATTTATTGTCGTATGACATGGGATAAAATGCCCCATCTTTGAAAGCCAATCCACTACTACCCAAATGGCATCAAACCCTTCGCAATCCAGCAACCCAACCACAAAATCCATCGAAACATCTTGCCATCGTTTCTCCAGTACTGGCAAAGGTCAAAGTACTCCAAACCGTGCATCCCTTGAAGTCCAGAACCGTCCCCAATCATGGCAATTCCGTACATATTGACCCACCTGCTTCTGCATATCCTTCTAGTAATACTGTCTATCCAGCAGGTCAAAAGTCTTTGCCCGTCCTGGATGTCCGGCAAGTGTGGTATCATGATGCTCTTGCCTCAGATGTAGCCACAACTGATCACCTTCCAGAACGTTAAACTTCTCTTTATACAGCACCTTCTCATCCTGATCCGCACATTCCGCAACAGTCTTCTCCGTAAGACTACCATTCGTCCAGATTAACCTATGTATCTTCCCTACTGATGGGTCAACTTGATATGTCTGATTAAGAAGGTCCAAAATAGAGGGACGATCCTGGACCAGGGGCCCGTTTGCCGATATACGCAACTGTTCCGGTACATTCTGTGGGGTCAAATCCACCTGTTCCATGTTTTTTAACCGTTCATCACCCCCCTCAGAGAGGTCTCCCAGCCTCCTTGTCAACACATCGATTTTCCTATTCGGTTTCCGCAGCCAATGAACTATTTGATAATCGAAATGTATCAAAAATGCGGACCATCGGGCCTGTCTTCAATTTAAAAGCATCTTCGTCATAAAGTACTTGAGGTACTTATGATCTGTAATTAACTGAAAAGGATACACGGCACCTTCACACTTGGGTCTCCGCTCCTCAAGTGCGTTTATAATCGCCATCAGCTCCTGACGATATATATCATCATCGCATTCAGCAGGCATATGCTTCTTTGAGAAGTATACCCTGGGATGACACACTCCCTCGTCATCACATTGTGACAGTACTCCTGCAGACACATAATCCGAGGCATCCGTTGCAATTGTAGCCTCCATGTTATGGTCAAACGGGTGGAGGGCAGGTGCCGTAGTAAATACAGTTACCACAGTCCTGAAAACCAGCTGTTGTTCCCATTCGCATACGAAAGGCTCATACATCTTTGTCAACCAAGTCAAGGGTTCCACATTCTTTCAATACTTAGGTATAAATCGTCGATAACAATTTCAGAATTGTGAGAATTGTATTACTTCAAAGAGATTATTCACCCGTACGTTCTGGGTCTTCGTCTCGTGGCTTCAATTCTGTACAGTAGCAATCTTATTCTCATCCATTGAAATACTCTTGGTGGAAATAATCAACCCCAAATACCATACGGTCTACTTATGATATTCACATTTCTCTGGTTTCAAATACAATCCTGCTTCCAACAATTGTTGCATAATCCACTTGATATGGCCAACATGTTCTTCCTACGAATCGCTATATACCAGAACATCATCCAGATAAGCCAACACGAAATCATGCAATACTTTCCTAATGGCATTATTAATGTAGCCCTGGAAGTCCGCTGGTGCATTGGTTGTTCCAAACTGCATTAGTGTAGATTCCAACAATCCATATTCTATCCGGAAAGCCAATATATGTTCATCCCCCATTTTCACACGGAGCATAATATCAGCCCCCAGTACATCCAGCGTTGTATATATACTTGTTCTCCCCAAAAGATTTAACGTCTTTTTTTCCAATAGAAGGGGATACAGATTCTTTATTGTCTTACCATTAATATCTCGATAGTCAATACAGAATCATAATCCTCAATCATGATTCTTTGCAAACAATACTGGAGCGGCAAACGGTGATGACGATTGCTGAATAAACCCCTTGGACGTATTGTCTGCAAGCCACTCATTCAACACAACCAACTCGGCCCTCAACATGGAATATACCGGTCCCCATGTTGATGTCTCCGCATCCTCCAGGCAAACTTCATGATCAATGCCTAGTCGATGCGGTGGTAACCTATCTGCCAATACCTCACTGAACCGCTGAAAGAACTCATGATACTGTTCTGGAACAATCTCCTCCAAGTGGCGTTCTGTCAAATCATTCGCCTCAATTGCTTAATAAATATTGTATAATGAAGCATTACACACCGTACGCTTCCCTCTTTTAACAGTACGGAAGAATGAAGCTCCATTACGCATGACAATGTTTTCTCGAAACGGTCTCAGTGGTCCAATCTGTGGATCCCATATCTCCTTAACCAAATATACTGGTTCCGGAGGTTATTCCATAACTCGTTTCACCATCACTAGTGTATTATGCCAATGTGTAGTACAATATTGTGATCCAAACGTAACAGTATTCGACACATACCATACCGCTACATGATATAATCGTAACCTGGGAATTCCAAGGATGGTTGTATAATGTTCCAATTTCGTAATAAACATCGGTAGTTGTTCCCCATGATCCTGGATTTTCATGCCTACTTTAGCAATATGTGAAATATCTACTGACTCAATATGTCTTCCGTCGATTACCTCAACTTGTGTCCTTTCCTTCAGTTACTAAAGGGGGATCTGCTGATGGTGAGCAAAATCATGATCGATAAATGCAATGCCCATAGCTTCTCAATCAATCACTGCATGTGTAGGTATCTCTTGGTCATTTATGGTCAATGTGCAGGTTATAACTAAATGTCTTCCTTCCATTGATCATTCCAATACCTCCACCTTGCTAACTGATAATGGCAAAATTCAAAAAATTCAAAGCATTGAAAACAGAACTTTTCATGTCAACCAAAGCACCATCCTGCTCGGGTTGACCTAATCATTTCCCAATTCTTCGGAACGGTCCTTGGTTTCTACTTCCTTAATCTCCAATCCAGCCGCCTTGAATGTCTGAGTCTTTTTTGTCGCCGCACATTCCGCCGCCCCGCGGTTAAACCCATCACAGTACAAACACCTCCCTTCCGTAAACCTCTTTGCTCCTTCCTTGGCCAAAATGCTTCTCTTGCCTGTGCTGCGATCCATAGGTGGTGGACCAGTGTATCCCGCAACAGTTCCTGCAGGTGCCGTTTCTGGAGTCTTTGGAGGTGGAGGAGGCGTGGGGGAAGCAAAACCCATCCCCCATCCCTCATTCTGTGCAGCCTTCTCTGCTCGTCGTTGGCAGAGCTGATCATCTCGCTTGTGGCAGACCGTCGCAAACGCAGGAAATTCCTCAGGCATATTGCTATAGGTAATTGAATCCTTCATCTCCTCAGACTGTCCCATCGTATGGGCATTCTGCACAGCCAAAGGATTCCAATCAAGGTCGGCAGCAATCACCTGAAACTCAGCATACCACTGAGAGAACTCACGGTTCCTTTGCTTAATCTCCTGCATTTCCAGTTCGGTGGTGGCTACTCGGTCTGCGTCCCGAAAAGCTGCTTCAGGGAGTCGTATAGATTCTGGTAGGTCTTCCAGCCCTATCGTTCCGTCCTCTTGGATGTGTTGCAAGATCTGGCCTCAGGCTACTCCCCTCAGGTGGTTGAATACTTACCGCATCTTCGACTGGTCCTCAGGAAAGCCGCCGGGTTTGGGTTGTATGAAAATCTCGACATGAGCAATCCAGCATCTCAACTGAGTTCGATTAGATCATGAATAGTCCGGGGAGTCGGGACATTTGTGGCATCTGTCAACTGGAGACTGGGGAACAATCAGAGCCACCCTGGCTGCCAAGGTTAGATCGTTCGCTAAGTGCGTCCTCAAACCGCGAACCTCCTCTCCAGATTACTGTGTGTCTTGGGTCATATCCGCCAATTCCTGTCGAAGCTCCTTGTCAGTTCCTGGCGCTGCAGGCCTCCTCCTGGCCTCATCCAATTCGTCCATCAGGGTCTGTATCCGTTCCTCCAACTAGGCATGATTGAACTGCGGGGGCTGGAATAGCTTCGCCTGTTGGTATGTGATTTGTTGCTGTAGGTCGATGATCTGCTCTGGGTGGTTGCACCCCATCTGCACCTCCCGGATGGGCTGTGAGTATTGTGCCACCTTCATCAACACCTCCTGGGTTCATGCGAACGCCTCGTTTAACTAGTCGAACCCGATGGCGTTTCTCTGTATGTCGATGAGTGCCATGATGGTTCCTTGGTCCTCGTGGGACACCAGGGCCGCTCTGGGTTACGTTGATCCTGACCTGGCAGTGGATAAAGCACATCTACCAGTGCACAATGTATGCATCGATTTCGGACGGAGTTGGGGTTGGAGGTACTACAACAACCAGTAGAATAAAAAGGGACTTAGCTGTTGTTGCTGCTGCTGCTGCGTGTCCGACTGTCAATTGTGCTCCTACACAATCATGTCCCTTGCAATGGCATACTTCTCTGGAGTCACAATCAGTGATCAAATCGAAATGCAGTCTGCAGTACTTTATCCTAAGCTGTCCAAACACTGGATCATTAATAATGGAACCACCGCGCTCTCGTGCTGCATCTGTCCACTAAATATTCGACGAAGAGGGAACGTCTGACTGTTCCCAGAAATATGGCTCCAAAAGTTGTTTCTCGAACCTTGCTGCTACTACAGCTTTGATACTCTTGAAGGCATTCAAATGTTCATGTTCAAAAACGAGACAAGGAGTTCCGCTGAGTTCAAAACCAATTTGTTCCAGAAGTAAAGATATTCTCGCACTAGTGCATTCGAATACGGTGATCGATGTGGTTACTGACGGATATCAAATCCAGTAAGTAGAAGTAATTCGTCAACACAGTCATCGCAAACATGTATCCAACGGCGGTTCGGTGCTATGCAAACCCAATAAGAAGCAAAGCAAGGTTCAGAACAATACTTACACCCTGTCGAGGAATGTAGGCACATTCAATATCAGGTACAATGTAAGAGGACTCGTTCTAATGAAACATGCAGGGTTGAATGTAGGTGATATTGGTAACTGGAATGTGATAGCAAAACGAGACGAGAGGTGCTCGAAGTTTGTCTCGAGGGAATCAAGACAAGTCAAGAGTCGGAGTTATTTCAATGTCCTAACTTGATTTTCTATACAAGAGAACGGGTAAAGAGAGAAGAAAAGGAAACCCTCCAACACCAACTACACTCTCTTTATGTACGATTCATCTGCCACCCCCGAATCATCCCTCATGCCCCATTATACCATCTGAATGTTATCCTGTGATCTCACACACCACCAGCACAACTCCTTATGAATACAACAATGCCACATCTCCTGATATCGCAACGCCTCAGACCACTTCCTCATCATACCAAATTGCACCCACACAATCTCGCGAAATCCTCCACGTCTTCCAACGTCTCTGTCCTTCCGTAACATAATTCCATCCACACCACCCCCGAATTCCCACCATAATTTTTATATACCTCCATACTCTTTCAAACTGTAACACAACAATTCAGTAACCGCCACGCACTATAGATTTGTCAACACCACATAAGGCTGTCAAGTTGAAGCCCTCCTACTTTTTGACTATTTCTTCTATCAATCAACCAATTGGATCTGGGCAGGCATACAAATATGATTCCAAATAGAAAATGCTCCATGACTTGCCGTCTTCCTACTATCCTGCTGGAATAGTAATCAATGGCATATATATCATAGTCCCCACAACCACACTCCTACCATCAACTACCGAGAAAGGAAAAAGGAGAATCTGAGCCAGCTCACCTACAATTGAACCTTCAATGGAATCATCAAGAGCACCTATTGCAGCCACAAGCAAGTCCAGTCGAAAATCTCTCAAAATCTCAGAGTCAAGAATTTGGCACCAATGACTAGCTCATATGAATCATACTGCCACACAGTCTCTAGTCAAGTGATGTACAAATGATGATTCTATGTGCACAGTCTGCATCCAGGCCAAGCACAGAGAAAGGTTCATCAAAGTGCCAGTCAAGTGTACTCCGAAGTTGATTGCACTTGGACATTTGGATGGGTGTGGTTCGTTCTCTACACCGAGCTTCTGAGACAATGGATAGTATATACTATTCATCAACAACAACCCAAGGTACTCTTCCACATGGCTGATTCCATGAAACCTGCACCTCCGCCTACCAGTCATGTCAGGCCTGGGTAGACTCGATGGGTTACAAGCTAAGGCAATTTCGGTGCGATAATGGACTTGGAGAATCCACCATTTACACCTTCTGATATGTCCTTGCGGACCGGGAAATACTATGCGAGCCATGATCTCTGGATGCTCACGATAAGACTGGTGATGCCCTACGCATGATCCATACAGTTACTGAAAAGGCCTGGGCCTTGATGTTTGACTCCCAGGCTCCAGTCCAGGTCGGAGGAGAAGCAGTCGATACCGCGGTCTATCTCCATCAGAGATCACCAAATGAAGGTCTGAAAACAAACATTTACCACTATGGCTATCATGCACCATATGAAACACCATGCAAAACACTGCATGGATTTGGAATAACTATGAACGATGCCAACAGGAACAACATATTTTATCAAGCTACTCTCCACAACCAACAACGATTCGGATGCGATTGCAGCAGACTCTTCTCCGAAGGACAAACCCATGGCAAAGTCAGCCCGAGATGAATGCCCTGGATGATTGTATGCTATACACATGACTTGAAGATATGGTAGGGAGTATGGGATTCCGCATTCCGGAGGGTGAAAACCCAATCCAAAGTACTCTTCAATGAACAAAGGAACGCATACATGTTGTGTCAGCATGGAAGGATTGAGATAAACATGTTTGGATAACCAGAAAATGAGGAATATGTCGAAGAAACAGATACCAGAGATGAACCTCCCCCAGATACTCAACCCATGCAGATAGGTATGAGATCCACATCTCAAATGCATGAAGCTCCTGACAAGGAAGCAGAATACTCCTACAGCTGGAGCCACTGCCGAGAGGATCTGACTGCCCAGCATGCAGCAACAAATGCAGAAAACAGCCACAGCTGGCACCTCCAGTGAGACGATCAGACTGCCCACTGTTCAGCAGCAGCAGCAGGAAACTTCGCCCTCTGCCAACGCCTCCGCAGAGATGATCAGTCTGTCCAGTGTTAGGCAGAAGCAATCAAGAAAGTATCAGCAGCATTGCCAATTGCGAGTCATGTCACAAGCAGTCATGGTAAATTCTCCGCAGAAGCACTAACAACATCTGAAGCCAAGGGAGATCTATTCACCTACGCCGAGGATTTGGAAAGCCCTCAACCAAATCGATGGGAAAGAGTGATGTAGAAAGAAAACACATCGATTCTGCTCAATAACACCTTTTGTGCTCCCAACATCCGGGAAGCACGGCAACTGCAAGTTGAGCCGATTGCCTCTAAGCTAGTTTATAAGACTAAACACAATCCTGACGGGTCCACATGGTACAAAGCACAGCTAGTCATATAAAGATACGAGTAGACAAATTTTGGTGAGACCTATGAGCCTGTTGGGTAGCTAACTATGTTTGGGTATCTCATCTCTCTCATCGGCAGATATGGCTGGAATATGAACCACTTCAATGTAGTTACTGCCTTCCTAAATCCCGAAATAGACGACGACGATATCCATATGACTCTACCAGACGGATAGCTAGAAGGTCTCAACGCTCTAAAAATCATTGTCAGACTCATAAAAGCTCTCCATGGTCTTGAACAAGCTCTACGGTTATGGAATGCGAATATCAATGCTATTCTACTGTCTGCTGGGTCCAGTCAATCCATTCAGGATTGTAACCTCTATCTTCGCAGTGATGGCATTCTGATACTTCTAAATGTCAACGAAATATACATGTCATACGCAGGGGCCGGAGCCAATGCTGCGAACAAAGTCAAAGCGAAACGTTCAAAGAAATACAAGCTGACAAATCTTGGACCGACCCAACAATTTCTCGACATCCAGATCCACCCTGATGGCTCCAGTGCCAGTCTAGGACAGAAAGCATTCCGCATCACAATTCTCAGACAATTCAGCATGGAGCATACTCACAATGACTCAACGGCCAAGCATCCCAATGTATAATTGCAATTGGCCGAGAATCAGGCAGAGAAGGAATTTGATGATATCAGCGGCAATCAAGCAGGTGTGAAATCACTGATGTATGCAGGACTTGGAACTCGGCCAGATATCTCGTGTGCAGTCGCAGCTCTTTCTGGTTACAATTTCAGGCCATTCACTAGTCATATTACTGGTGCTAAGAGAGTTCTTCAGAGGCTCATATCTACAGCCAATTTTTGACTACACTTCAGCTGCAATGGCATTGGCATTGGCATTGGCATTGGCATCGACATCAGCAAAACCCTTGTATGATAGTTGGATTCCGATTGGGCCAATGACAGTGCAAACTGCAAGTCTCAGGGAGGCCATGTGTTTCTCACCAGCAATGGAGCTATCTCTTGGCAGTCTCGGAAGCAAACTCTAATTGCCATGTCAACTCTCAAGGCCACATTCATCACCTGCTTGCAGGCCTCCAGAGATGTGAAACAGTTACACCAATTGCAAAAGGATATTCACGCTTCTCAGAAAGACTCACCACCTCTGCCGATCAACTGCAACAATCAGGCTGCTCTCACTCTAGGCACCACAGTAAACATTAAGGCTCTGACGACGGCCAAGTGGCAGCAGCAGCAGTGTACATGCTCGGTAATGAATAGAGAACCTGCCGCAGTTATCTGGGTAGTGGACGTATGGATGTCATTGATGCCAAGCTGTGGGCGAATGGACTCACGCTCAGGGAGATGGTCAATAGAAGAGAAAGACAGCATGAGTACGGAGTGAAGATGGTGGCAGTCTTCAGCGACAAGCAAGCTGCAATTCGACAAATGGCACACCATGAGCCCGGCCAGAGGCAGTGATTTGCGAGGCGGATTAATCCCATAGCATATACTCTTCTCGCCCACAGCTTCCCAACCGAAATTCACTGTGTCCTGGGACACTCCGGCATCGCTGTAAATGAAGAAGCAGACCGCCAGGTGAACCTTGCCCGAGACCCAAGTGGATGCACCACAATAGAGAGGCCATTTACCTTGGCCTCGAATAGAGCTAGACAAATCGATGAGGACAGGTCAGAAGCGAAGGCAAAGTGGGAGGTCGACAAGTGCAGCAAGCATTACAGCTACAGACTCCAGGGAAAGACGGGGACGAAGAGACCTGTTCCGATGAGAAGTGTGTAGTCACTGTGTACCAGGTTCTACAGACAGATGTGCGGGAATGAACCCACTGGAGTCTACCTAAAATGGTTTGACCACCGAGAGGACAACAAATGCTGGTGGCGCGGCAGCGTTGGAAGGACGGCAGCCCAGATGCGGGAACACCTCTTTCGCTACAGCAGCCGGTTGAGAGACCAGCAAAACGCACTATAGAAGGTGGTGGGAAAGGCCACGGGCTGAAAAGCAGGCAGATGCAGATACGTGCAGATCTCTGATCTATTTTCCATGGAAGAGTGAGACCAAGCGGTGATGGACTGCCCAGTGGCTACTGAACACTGGAAGTTCCCGGCCAAATGAACGACGTAATGGAGGAGGCGCAGAGGCTGACTCCTGTCCGGGGAGGCGGCAGTGATGGGGGTTTATATCCATTTATTTTGTTCTTTTGTACCTTTCCTTTTCTCCTTGCGTTTAGTTTAGTTTTGCTTTTGGTCTATCTGTCAACTTTCATATATATCAGTGGGGATGAAGGGTAGTAGGGGGGGAGCTCCGCCATCTAGCTAGCTCGCCCGGCGCCGAAGGAGGTATTAGGTCCTGTCGTACTCTACTTAGAGTTCATACAGTATGAATAAACAACAACAATGAAACATCAAGGCTCGAACTTAGCACATTGACATTTGCTAACACAACTGTCAAGATCTGCAGAAATGCCGCACAGTCAACTGCTCCTACGGACATATGGACGATAATGTGGCAAATATACTCACGAAAGCACTTCCACGAGATAAGCATATGAAGTTCAAAAGTGCAATAGATTTGTGGTAGTTGAAGGTTAATTTATGGTTATGGTTGTTTCACTTGTCTTTTGGAATATGGATTTCTTTGGTTATATGGATGGCCATCCTCAGACTACGGTAATACTCTTTCCCTGCTCAGTTGTCACGCAGGGTATTATGAAGGCTACTATGGGAATCACACTTTGTTTGTTTGTTTGTTTGTTTGGTTTCTTGCTCTATGGAGCATAGCAAGATGGGGGAGTGTTTCATATATGGTGGTCCACTTCCCTCGCATATGGCTGCAGTTGGGCTGATGCATAATCTCGCTTAGATGATGGTCATTCCCTACGATGGTGATCATTCTCCAAGATGATTGTTATTCCAGACTCAGCTGGAAACGCCAGCTAAATGCCCTTGCATGCATATAACACATACAAGACATAGTCTAAATACCGTATATCTTAGATCGCTAATGTACCTGTAGTAGACAGCATAAGCTTCTAGCAATTAGTATTTCAACATTTTCTTACAAAGCTTGGCCGAGTGAGCAGCTGTGATCGACCCGGCTGGCTCAATATATGCCTTGTCTGAGGAGCTATAATTATTATCAAGGTTGAGCATTAGAGGTGGAGCTTCAGTAGTGGGTGGAGACACATCAGGCATAATGACAGGTCAGTGATGTGCCACTGTAGGTGGTGGTAGTGGCTGGGAGGTGGTGTGCTTTGAACAAGAGTGATTGTCCATGATGCGATGCTTGGCACTCTGTTTTTTGACATTGTTTATGAGGATGGTGGAGAGCAGAGTATAAGTGGTGGGGGTAGGTAGTTGAGATTAAGATTCTGAGGTCTCAGGGCTTCAATGCTCATGGTGGTTGTGAAGTTGTAAATCGTAAGTGGGAAGGTGGTTGCCACAGGGCTGGAGGATGGTTCTTTTACAATCTACTATATACTGCTATTTATTTGCAACTCACCACCATAGAACTTGTCACACTGCTACAAGAATTCATAAATAGAAGCTTCTACAAGTTATATTTCAATTTTTAATATTGTAGGGGCAGGTTTAACTGGGTGACTGTGTAATAACTGACAAGGTGCACTGTGAGCAAAAGTGGGCTGTTTCATGGGCCCACTACTGGTGACGGGATAATATTTAGTCTGAAAAGATGTGTTTCATATTGCAGCATGACGCTATAGTTATTTTATTATGATTAGCATAAATAAAGTATGTTACATTCATTTGATATCGGCTGACTAACTTCCAAAGGAATGACAGATAGTGTCTAAATAGCTCAAAAGTATTCTAATAGATACCATAATGTCATTCATGGGGTTGAGTAATTGATTGCAGTAAATCTTATGGATAACTAGTTAACCTTCTGTTTGGTAATACCTATAATTCCTACCACAGACTATTCTACACTTTGCCATACAGTATATGTACTCCCTTTGCCACTGTCAATCCTGTATATCATCTGGTATCATGATTAGTTAAATGTACAACTGTTTGCAAGTTAGATTGAAACTATTCAGCCACTTGAAACAACTAGAACTATTCATTCAGATGCTCTCTGATGCTCCCAGCCATGTTGTGTCTAAAGGCAAGTGAAATCTTGTACTTCAAAACTCCTTGTAACTACTTTTTACTTTTACTGAAGTTGTAGAATAGAATATAAGATTAGTATAAAGTGTGCATTGATGACTTCCAAATGCTAAAATTGTTAGCCTTTAACTTGCTAATCTTCTTGAGCCACTCAGAAAGTAACTCCCAGTGGCAAGACAATGAAAGTGAATATTGATGCTGAAGCCAAACTTGCTTGAAGTGATACAATAGTGTTAATATCATATAGTACAATTTGATAAACAGTTTTACAGCTGTATATTTAATTTAAATACTCCAATCAATATACAGCCTTGCAGATGTGTAATTGCTCAGAACTATTCACATTCCACTCGGTTTTACCAAATCAGCTAATGTGATAATTCTTCTGGCAGCGAATGAACTATGTACATTAGTTGTCGTGATGATCTGAATAAATCCAGTACCACAAGTAGTTTAATCTATAAGTTGTTCGAATTTTGTTGAAATTAGCTCTATGCAGGTTTAGTTATAAGGGTTTGATACCAATTGTTGACTCATGTGGCACCACATACAACAGATTTTTATGAATTATCCAAAATTCTGGTTATACTAAAACAGAATTATATAATACAGTGAAATTCAGCTGAAGTATAAAACCTGGAAAGTTTGTATTCATTGTTGGAATATATTAGTCAGCCAATCATCTTGAGTTTGTGTATACTAAATGGTGATTTTAAGAGCTGTAAAAGTGCTTGCTGAGATACTATCAAGATGATTCACCACAGTTGAGTAATATTCCAGACTATTAACTAATGTTAAACAGTTTAATAGTAACAGTTGTATATGAGCCCATTCTGTAGTCTCATTAATCTTCGTTCAATGAATATATTCTAATTATATTGCAGTTTGCACCCACTACCTTTGTGTTCTAGTTGGTGTTCAATTCATATTGTGAATTACTATTCTGAGTTGGAAATTTCAAAATCAACTGATGTATCATTCAGCGATAATAAATAAAAGTATGTACACATAAAGTACACATGAGTTATATTCGAATGATATAACTGCAATGATACAGTGTCTAAAATATCTCTGACTGACACCAATTGGAGATGAAACAGATCGGCCTTGAATGAATTTTCCCAATTATTTGTAGCAAAATGTTAGTGGAGATTGTTTACCAGCTTTAAAGTATTGAATCTGTTATTGTCTCTTCCATATAGTCAGAACTGGAACACTAGCTATTAAGGTTCAGTATCAGCGTGGCACAAATTTTAACTTTACCATGGATATATAGTGGTTTGTTATGATCAATATGTGGCTGTTTGAATATTTGGGTAGTAGAATTTCCACCAGATTCCATTTGCCAAGTAAGATGAAATCGATTGCACATCTGATAAATTGTTTAATATGTCAAGTGTATGATGCACTTTGCCATTGTTTTCTGGGAGCTCTACAGGTTGATTGCCATTTGCAACACTTCAAAATCAGTTCAATAGATACATCATTTATTCTGTGATCGCTTTAATTCAGTTTAAGTTATACCACAAATGTCTCACTGCAGATGCTTAGTTCTATTCTCCACTCCATTGATACTGCAGGTTGTAGCCATGATTTTAGTGTTGGATCTTTATGCAAGATATTTCTTATACCTTTGGGACATATTATTGTTGGATTGCATGCTACTTTCGATGATATTTTCAGTAATACAAGTATTTTAGATGAAGATGGTTCTCAATTCCATTGTCCTGTTTCTGGCTTCTTCCAAGTTGAATTGCACTTGATGTTGCAAATATTGATTAAAATATTGTATTTTACAGATTGTATTTGTTGGATTGTATACAACAATTATTTATTTGAGTGCTATCAATTATTATGTGATCTTTTGGTTGCTCCTATTCAGCGGTAATTCACATGCACCAGAGATTGTCAATATTCCATTCCAGTAATCTTTTCAGCTTCATATACAAGAATTATCAGTATAGCACGAATTTCAAAAATCTTTCATTCCAAATAGTTATTGGATTCCATTGGCAGCAGCAAATACACTCTGTTTATATAGCCATTGTTATTTTCTTTCCCTGGATACAAACCAACGTTTGGTATAGTAGCTTCAGTATATAATAAAGTACTCTAAGGGAACTATAAGACTGGCTGAGTGGTTCAACAAACAGAGAGAATGTTCTCAATATACATTGTAGTTTGTTTGCGGTTGCTTTATTTTCTGTTTCTGCTATACAAGTTCTCTTATCATTGGAGCTGAAAAGAAATTAGAGAGCAATTGTCCTAAAATATACTAATCATTTCCCCGATATCCCTATGCCATAAGGTACTACATTGCACTGAAGTCAATATTTTCCAGAAAAAATCAAGAAATGGATATTTAACTACTGATGGCATTCAATTGTCAAATTGATTTTTAACGTTTCTACCTGTCAAGTAATTTCACACACAGTTCAACAATTTCATAAAAAATCCCAGACACAGCTAATAGAATTTTTTCAGGCTGCAAATGGTGGTAGAAGCTACTGATAGAATATTACCAAAACTGGTTGCTGATTGGGTAAATATCATGATCATGCAACACATCAATGAGAATTTTGACCTTCAGCTCTATCAATAAATATTGTCCTTTCAAGTTATTAAGTAAAATTGTTATATATATTATTAACACAAATTTAAAAATCCCACACTCCAAGTCTAAGGTGAACATGATGTAAGTAACCATGAATTGTTCCACATGATGTCCAATCTTGGCAGCTGAAATGTGGTGAAGTTGCCCTCTGCAAATATTTGCACAATTGCATTTCATGCTGGAACCGATTATATTAAAATTTGTTTGTCAGAACCACATCGAATTTTTTCTTATATCATGCTTTGTTGGTATTTTAGGCATCTTTCACCGTAGATAGAATTAGTCTACCTTTATTTGAAAACCAGTTGATAGGTATATAGTGAACAGGATTTCAAATATTACCAAGGGTGAGAGTTTGTAGCCAAGCATGTTGATATTAAAGAATCATGATACAGTAATTATTGCCAGATATACAAATAACTAGTATGATTATTATCCTGACAGTAAGTCAATCTCAAATATAAAACTACCATTCACTGGTGTTCATCATACTGTGAATCAGACCACCCTTACTGTCATTACTGTACTCCAGCTACAATTCAGCCTAAAAGAGATATTGTCAATTAGCTAATTTGAACTTATAATGATGTAATGAATACTTGTGGAATGGTGTTGTGAAGATATATAAACCACCTTCAATTCAACAATTATTGCTGAGCTTAGAATGTAAGTTACAGAGATGTATTTGCACAGCATTGACAGATTAGAATTATTCGGTTTTGCAGTTGTGCTGGCTACACCTCAGCTAGAAATCCATCTATATCGTTGATGTCAGGCTAAGTGATTCACTTTTTGCGAGTGGTGGGCAGATGCATATGGAAGCCTTCAATTCCATTGTTCTAAGTACTTGTGATATCTATTGCATAATCCAATCACTTTGCCATATATCTACTCCAGTATTTTCCACATCCACTTTGACTCCATGAGGCTTTAACTTTGTCAGATTAGTGATACCTGTTACAGCTGACTGTGAAGTTAATATAGATAATTCATAGAGTCAATCTTGAGGTGGTGGTGAATCTGATAGAGCATTTGAGATCGATTATTTATTAACCAGATTACCTATAGCACATTAGATACATCTACTAAAGTATCTCCATCATGTTTCAATGTTATAATAGGAAGCAGGTGGTGCAATCTCATTCAGAAATAGCCTGGAGTCAGTTGTTGTTGAATTTAAATCATCATGGTGTGCTAATTGTTGTATCTCGTAAGGTACTGTTTATTCTGAGACACAGTATGTAATATAAGTCCAGTAAGTATTGACTATTTTTGAGCAAAGATATCTGCTTTGTGCTTATGATAATGCATTATGATTGAACTTCAGTGGGTGATAGTTCAATGGTAGATTAAAGCCTTGACAAATAATTGGTTGCAACCAAGAATAATTTGAATGAGTATATCTCATGTACAGCTGTTGTACTTTTCACCAATTCTGAAAGAGGGGGAATACAAAGTCACTTTAAGATTGGGTTTCTTTATGAATTGAGATAGACATCATACCCAGCATAATATCCTCTATATCACCTACTGAACATTGTTACCAGAGAGGAGAAGAGAATATTTCTATTTTCATTATTACAATCTACCTTTATTTGCTATTCAGCATCTGCTGCTGCAATTACTGCCATTGGCCTAACAACATACTCTATGAATGCACTATTGTGTGTTGTATCAATGCTGAAGCCTTCAGTAGCAGATGATAATGGTAGTAAATCTTAATACAATGGACATGATGAATACATCAATAGAGGTATATCAAGTTCATCATTATTGTCAACTGTTTGGCCTCTAGGATGTGTATGTCATACATGATCTGTGACTAGTTGGGGGTTGCAACCAGGGAAAGGTTTCAAATTCCCAGTTAGGTTTTGGGTCCCGATCCAAACCCAAACTTGACTGTGGCAATGGGTTTTACCATACGAAAACCCTGACTGTTGCAATTGGGCCGGTTTTACCACCAAAAACCCATTATTGAAACCTCACAAGTTCCGCTGCAATTGAGTTTTTGAGTTGTAATCGTAATGTGACATGATGAATATGTAGATAGTGCAGTCTGAGCAGCTCTTTCACCTCCGGATGTCAGATTCACGATCCAACCAATATTTGTTGAGTTGCAATCAGAAACTGGCATATTATGCCTCAAGTTAGGCGTTATTTCACACTGATTCAATGAAGAATAGTCAGATCGCAAATCTGAACGAGGGAGGTGAAAGAACTGCTGATCCCGCACAATCTAGATTTTGATCATGTCACGATACAATCAGAACTAAAACACATCATTGCAGCCAAAGGTGTAGTAACAGTAAAATGTAACCACAGTCAGGTTCCAACCAGACCAGAATCCCACAGTTTCATGTCTGGTTTGGGTAACAATCCGTCCCTAGTTACGCTGTCCGGTTTCTTGGTGGTTCTTCAACAGGGTCAAACCCTCTGGTTCAGTTTCAAGCCGTGACTATAGCCTGGTAACCCGTAACCATTGCTAAGACTCAGGGGATATTCCAAAAATACTGAAGACCGTATCAACAAGAAGCCCAATAGGAGTCAACACTTTGGTTGCTCGACTTACAGGCAATCAACAAAATGACATATCTTGGTTGTAAATCCATAATGTTTATTTAATACTTCTCATCATGTTTACATTGAAATGTGCTATTGTTCTTGTTGATTTCCCAGTAATGTGAGTATATATTGCTTCTCTACCTGTTAAACTATTATACCAATTCTTGATCTGCTATTTGGGATTATAGATTACCAATCAAAGTATGTAACTAAGATTGTCAGTTTTTATTCATAACTTTGTTTTCACAGCTGTGTTTTTCAGATTAAAGCTATAGTGAAACACAACTTTTTATTATTACACAATGGCATATAAGAACTCTTCAATCTAGTGCTGTTTATTGCTATCTGATATAGAGTCAACCAATATGGCAATGTGAACTAAATTACCAATAACTTCTATATTCTTTTATGACTATCTTGTTTACACACCATGTTAACAAATATATCTCCAATAAAGACAGATAATATTGTTTCAACTTATAGTATATTTGCCTAGCAATAACAGCCATATGAGAATTTGGAAATACTGGAAAATAATGCTAGAGATTTTCCAAACAGTGATGATTGATTTCTGCAATCCAGTAATCAGTTATCTTTGGAATCTGTAGATGCTTACTCTCTGTCAGTGTAATGATTTCACTATTCTTCCTGGTTTAATCACCTTGTGATGTGCATTTAGATTTAAAGTACTCTACTGAGTAATAGTAAAAGTGCAGTATTTCCAGATGATGGACAACTGGCAAGAATGCAAAATTTCCAGAGCAGTTGTAGTGCTCAGGTGATGGCTTGCAATCACTATATGCCTTTTGAGTCTCTGCAGAATTGCTAAAACATAGTACAGTTATTTCACTGCCATTATTCAGCTATACTTTGTCTAGTACTCCTTCTAATGCATCTGTTAAAGTCTTTATAAGTCTTTAAATGAAAAGATTCTCACTCACGGTGCAATGACAGCATACCAATGATGAAGATATGTTAGACTTATGGTTAATACCAAAGCATGTGAATAAAGTACAAGGTGTAGATAATGAGTATGACAATTGTTTCAGCTTGGACAGAACTGAAGGAACATGCTAAATTGGCCTCAAGCTTGCTGAATTCTCCATAAAGAAAGTTGGCAACAAGACGTATCAGTCAAACGATAATCCCAACAACATGTTCAAGAAAGAATTTCTGGCCTGGGTTCTGAAGAAATGGCAGTATAATATAATCCAGAGACATAACTACTTGAAACTGCTAGAAGATGAACCACTGCATTGGAACATGGTGATTGGAGATTTGTTGATAACTTTTGAACACAGATAGCAATTGAAAAGGTGTGAAAACACAGAGTGGATATGGTTACAGTGAATGAAAATGGTAGTAACAAAATTTGCAAATACTGTGAGAAACACAATAGAGACTAATAATAAGCCAACAAGCTTCCAATGACTAATGCCAGAGAGAGACTGGAGAGCGGGGTAAGCTTAACCTACAGAGGTATAAAATCCAACTGTTATAATCTTATTTCACTAGATATGGAATGGCAATGAAAATGATGACCATTTCAAACATTCCTACTCAGTATATATTGACATTAGATACTCTTAACAGGTTTGTAAGTTTATTAACGAAGATTATGCTCTAAATTTGCAATTTAATTTGAATGCAATAACAGAATTCACCTTGGAGACAATCAATATCGACACAATGTGTATTGAATTATATAAACCTTGGTTAAAGATAAATCACCCTATATATAGACAGATTTCATACAACTATTATCTTAGAAATATCAAGATGTTGAAACAAAATAAAATATCCAAATATTCGGAATAGAATTAATCATAGGTGCATGGAAGGAGATTACAAAGTACATGTTTTGACCAGCCAAGATATTATCTGCTAGCCCAATAAAGACTAGATATTATGTACCGCTACCAAAAATGAATACGTTTTACAGAAAGCATAGAAGAATAATAAATTTCGACAGTGAAAGCAAAATATAACCAGAATAATAGTAGTGTTAATATAAGGTGTAATTGAAACAATAGAATTCATTACATTGCCAACAGGTTAATTTGATTCAATAGTCATTTGTTAATAATCTGTCATTGATTGAATTTGTGACATGCTGCTATATCAGCTTACCAGCTTTACAAACTACACAACAACTGGATGAATTCATTATGAATTCACACAGAATGAATAAAGGATCGAGAGATAGTGTACATCAACTGGATAGCATTGAGGTTCATGATCTATACCATAGTAATTTAGCAGTAAACACAGTTTCCAATACAATCACTATTATATTGGAATAATATTCTGTCATTTATTTAGTTGTTGTGCTGCATACACAATCAAATTGTGATACCACGGATTAGAAAGAGTCTGTGTATCTGTAGTGTATTCCAGGTCTACCCGGAATACTAGGTTGGGTTTACTTGCTTGTGGCTATATTAAAAAGGGCAAGGGGATGGGGTTTGAGATCAGATCTGCTTGGAGCAGAGGTAACAGATATAATTGGCATCTGGAAGAAGTTTATATCAATAACAGCAGCTATGATAGTCCAATTGCTTTCTGAGAAGATTGTGGTGTTACTCATTACCATTAAGGAGGGGATTGACTGTAGCAAATTCGTGTAGCAAAATGAGCAGAATAATCTTGGAATGTTCCAAGAATTGTGTGAGTGTTATCAATTGTGGACAAATTGTGTAGTACTCTGTTGACTATGAGAAATCCAAACAGTTTCACCATCTGTGTGCCAAGTACTGACTTCAGCTCTTGAACCAATACTGATGATAACAATGTCCAATATGGAAAAGACAAATTAAGAGAACAATCTGTGAAATAATATCAGGAACAGATTTCCAAATGTTGAATATATTGCATGCAGAAACTGGGAACTTGCCATATAGGGGTTTGAATACTAGTATTGACTCATTGTGTAATCAAATAAATATACTGTGTAAGTAATATGACACATTGACATGCAGAGGGATATAATTAAGTAGAGACTGATTGTTATAATATGTTGGATATTTTGAATATTTTTGATATTCTATATGTCTCAATGGAATCTGTCAAAAATCTGTATAGGTTTGGGAAATCTAGACAAATGGTAGAATTATATTAAACCTTGGAACTATAGAAGTACCCAGATTTGATTTGCTCTGAGATTGATGTTAGAAGACAATATGGCAATTTGCAAATACTCCAGAAAATCCAAACCATAATACTATAATATACACACGTAATATAATAAATCAATTTTTCAAAAATATAGACCTTCCTAGATAAAATCTGATCAGCGGAGAAAGAGTTCCGAAAGATTATGATAATTTGCATGATGTGAGTAGTCAATGTCTGGATGAAAATGCAAAAGTAGCAATTTAATCTTGCCAATAGGAAACTACTAGTACTGATTCAGATAAGAGAATATATCATATTGACCATGAATAGACTATGGCAGAGAAAGTATTACCTCACACATAGGGGAAACAGTGTATAAGGAAGAATATATTGGAACTGAGAAAGGTATAGGGACAGTGGGTGGATAATTTCCAATGGTACAGAAACTGTAATAGTGATGCAAACTCTGAGGCCGGGTACGAGCCTATGTATCGAGATCGCCGCTGCGGCACACAGATCGCAATCGAATCATGTACAACTCAATTCTACATATATCCTGAATCGCTCTTATGTGCCACTGCCTCACCATATCATACGTCTGTAGCCATGCATAGGCATATGTGTCTTGACACTGTATTGCATGTGTCAGTTATCAGATACATTTTGCTTACAAGGATACACATGTTTAACCTCTATGGTCAAAGAAAGACACAACCTAAAGGAAATGAAAATCTTGTGCATCAATTTTGTCATCAGTTGTCTGCTACACCTCCTGTGAATGCTGCGAAAGATCAATTCAGCGTGGCTTGTATGTATTTGACGACAGAAACTCCACAATCTCCTCATGGCTGAGTAGCCGCTGTTCTCACACAGTGAGCCTGCATGTTTCCGGAGGATGAAATTTACAATGAGATTAATTACAATGGTAAAGAAATCAGTTGCAACCATCATGATGAGCGGAGGGATGGTTTGGGCGACAACCTGAGGAATAGCTTTGGCGACAACCTGTGCGATGGTCTGTGCAGTAACTGGGGGGTGCATGAGCCTACAATGCAATCTGTGATCGTGTTAATGTGTAAGATGAATGAGGAATACCAGGAATTGCTCAACAATGGCATTCACCAGAATACTCAACCATGCATGTACAATGCCGAACTGATGGCAGCAAACTGGGATTTCCACAGATAATGTATTTGCCCAGACGCAATGCAACAGACTGTCTTCGATATTGGCCACACAGTGCAGTATTGCTGCGGAGCAGTTGAGCTTGGTAACATCCTTGACATCTGAGTGTTTCACTTCGAATCCCAAGTGCACTTATTTTCTCACCGAGATTCCAACATAATCAAAGATGCAGCAAGGCATCTCAGCACATGAAACAATCATCAGGTTCCGGCACAGATATGAACAGCGATGACCGATCCACTAGAGTGGCTTCGAGACTTACATAAAGACTCAGATCACAGTTTGGAAGACCTTGAGGCATTCTCAGAAAAAATGCAGAAAATGTATGGCAATAGTGACCAAAAACTCAATACGGCAATGTACTGTATGACTGACTTCCTTCAAGGAGCGAATGAAGTAGTGAGTGTCTACACCAATCGCATGAAAGTGATCTCGAGAGAAGTGGGATGGTTTCTGCAGGCTGACCAGAACATTTACGAAATCCCTTTGAGCAGACTACAACACTGACTGAAGTCCAAGATAAAGCTATTAACCGCAAAGAATGGAAAACTTGAGAACATGAAAGTGCTTTTCAACTGTACTGCCAATTGAGAAGTCAAGTCTGATTGCAAAAAGCCCCAACAGCAGCAGTCAGATGGAAGGCATAAGCAGTCAGGAGAATCTTCGCTACAAGATGGCAGCAAACGCAACTTCCAACCATGCATAGCCACGCACGCTGAAGCACCCAAGCGTGACAAGAGAAAGTCGGATATGGATGATAGATGAACTCCTGTGCCTCGGGTCTCACCAGTGCTCTATGACCTCCAGAAGTCAAATGGACAATGCATATCATGCAGGTCACCTAAGTATAACACAGTCCAATGAATGAAATATATGCCTGCCAACTTCCCAGAAAACCTAGTTCCACCAGGAGGCAAAAAACAAATCAAGCACCAGGTCTCCTTTGACGGGCGGCAATTAAAACAGAAGCTGACCTCTCTTTGAAACGAGCTCGGTGGGTGGGGATGCATAAATCGGAGCTTGAGTAGCAGTCATACGGTAGAAGGATGTTGATGGCAACATCAGAGGAAACTCCGCCACATCGGATTTGATGAAGACTGCGGGTTGTCTTCGACAGTCTGAATACTCATGTGTCAAGTGAATACTTCTTTGGAACAAGAAGATTCTATTCATCACCCAATGACCAGAAAGCCCAAATATGAGATTCACATAGGGAATTGCATTGAATACGTGCACTCATCAACAGTCGTGCTCGAAGTATCTTCATGTCTTTTCATCTTCATGATAGACTTGGACTACACCACGACGCAGTCAACATTATAATTCACAGCCTTGACGGTCAGGTGATGGCGGATACTAGGGTTCGCTGGAAGACAGCAATGACAGTCCAATATATGGATCATTTATGTGCAGTCCACAAACTCAAGGTGCTGGTAATCCCAGTGCGGTCATACAATCTGTCAGTGGATTACCATAGTTCCAAACCCATTTGCAGGAGATTGATTGGGTGACCGGTCTACTAACTTCATTAACATCCCAAAGTGGCCAAGGGGTAGCACGCAGATCAGGTATAATAGTGCAGATAAACAAAGGTCTGGAAAGCAAAAGGACTCACGTATGGCTGCCAGACATAGGCAGGAGTACGCTGACGATCAACTTGATGTTGGAGATTCCTGTCGATCCAGTGTGAAAACCAAGGTACCATAGTGAGGACAGTCCTACTACGGATACTGGAATACACGGAGCAACCACATTCAACGATCTATTCACAAGCAAAGAGACCAACCAGCCATTAACCCTAGCAATTGGGGAATGCAGTCGACCATTGAGAGAGACTATGGAGGTCACCACATTGGTAGATCCAAGTGAGATTGAGACTATCGACCCAAAGAGCAGGACAAGTGAGCATGGAGCAGTGGTGGTAGTGGGGGCAGAAGTGGATGCCAACTTGGGTATACATGAATGACTCCTACCGGTGTCCTGAGTCCTGATGGGGAGTTATTAGACCAGCGGGGTATGCCTTGCTCATGGGCGAACCGCTTGTTCTGCAGGTCCCTGGTTTTCGTTCCCCATCATCTTCCCAATGACCAAGTTGGAGATAGAAGCTAATGGGCAGATATTGGAGCAGAGACTGTACCAACCGATGATGGAGAGTGTATACCCGTGAGATACAAGGACTAGGTGGATGTTTTCAGCAACGATATGGCAGAGGCACTTGCACTGTACTGGCCTATTGATCACTGAATCCAGTTGGAACTGGGCTTCAAGTTTGCATATACCCAAATATAGAATCTTTCAGATGTTGGGTTGAAAACTGTCAAGGCCTACATCAAAACCAACGTAGTAACTGAATGTACTCATCGATCATCATCGCCTGCAGCAGAACTAATGATATGCCCACAGGAGATAGACAGTGGACTGCTGCTGTGTGTAAACTACAGAGCTCCCAATAAGGCAACAGAAAAAAAGCCAATACCATCTCCCACTGAGCTTGGAGATGCTAGACAGGTCATGAGAAGCCCAGATCTTCAGCAAATTGGACCTCAGGAACAGCTAACATCTCATATGAATAGAGGAAGGTGACAAGTCCAAAACTGTGTTCCATACCCATTACGTGCAAGTCAGGTACTAAGTAATACCGATTGGATTGATGAACGCACCTGTCCCTTGGGAATCTTATATCAACAACTGCTTACAGCCGTATATTGGCGACTTCAGGGTGTGCTGCCATCATGATATACCGATCCACAGGACCAACTAGGAGAAGCACGAAGAGCAAGCACAAGAGGCACTGGAATGAATACAAGAATTGCGCCTCTTCTGGAAAGCCAAAAAGTGCCATTTTTGTGTCTCCGAGGTCCGCTTTCTTGGATATGTCATTAGCCTCAATGGGAATCCAATGGAATCAGACCACATATCAATGATTCAGAACTTGCAAACCCTGTTGTCCAGTTGGAACATGCTGGTGCATCTTGGATTCAGGAACGTTTACCGACTGTTTATCAGGAAATATGCAAAGGTGAGAATGCCAATATCAGACCTACAAAAGAAAGCAGCAAATTCCGGGACATCTGAACAGAAGAAATGCGAATTGACTCAGGATGTCGAAATTGCTTTCTGCAAGTTAAAGTCAGAATTGACTGAGGTACCCATCCTCATGCATTTCGAACAGACTGGGCTTATTATTCAGCATACTGATGTATGAGCGTCCCAATGGCTGGCATTCTCAACTTGTATGATGCGTTTGGGATTTCCTGACCGTTCAACATCTACTCGGGGTCATGCTGAAGTGTCGAACAGAACTACCACATCAACAAATAGGAGCTCTTGCCCATTGTGGAGACGTTCAAGCGATGGCGTCATTACCTCAACGGTGCAAATCATAATATCCGAAAGCATTTCAATCATGAGAACCTCGAGTGCTTCGAATTGTCAGAGGTGCTCTTCCCGCAACCAGTTCAGTGGGCGGTGAGCCTAACTTGGTACCAATTTGCTATCAAATAGGTTGAAGGAAAGAACAGTCCAGTGGTTGGACCATCGAGTAGACCTGACTACATGATTAGCTATGAGAATTGAATGGCAAAGCTCCTGGCTGCAGTACCGGCGACCACGATCGCCTAATCATATTGTGACCATCTACCGGATATTGAGGAAGCTCTGGAGACAGACTTTTAGCCACCCAATCAAGGGCAACCTTGGCCAATGCTTTGATTGCAGATGAGAGTGAAATGAGATCAATTGTCACTAGGAAGAAATCGACTCGAAGATACAATCAACTAACAGTATTTCTTCTAACTGTTCCTCTATCTTGTCTCACTATTGGACTTAATATTGTGCTTATACAAGGACAAATAGCTGATTCACTTTGAAGCTTCACTCATGTGCAGAAAGTGATCAGAATTGAATCAATGCAGAATAGCTTTCCAATCTGAATATATTTTTAATGCTTGTTCTCAATTCTGAGATGGTTGCCCTCCTTACCAGATGACAATTGAGAGGTCTTTCTACATGATCCCTCTGGACTCGAACAGCTAATTGTAACGATGCTCTTCTCGAGATAAATGATCACTATCTTCTTGTCCTTCTATCTCGTTCCTATATTAACCAGCCGGCCTGAAAGTCCTCTTGGCATATGGTATCCCTCCAATCCACCAATCATTCTGAACCAACAGTAGCTATCTGATAGACATCTCCAGACTGATCGGTATCTGTTGGACTGTTGTCTTCCAGACTATCTACCTCTTTGTACCATTCAACAGCCTTACTTCATATCATACTCATCTGTACTTAGTTCACAGGCCACAATTGTTGCCAATCGAGAGTTTCATTGTATAGAGGTCACGATAGCTGGTGTCATTCTTGATCTCTATTCATAGCGAATTTTGGGACGTGTGTTTGCATTGTATTCTCACACCTTTGCAACTATGAAAACACTGAAGAATGGGTAGTGATGATATGGTCCAGGGATATGTGCCTAGCAGTCATTGGTGTGGTGATAGTGATGGCCTATACCTTATAAAACTGAACCAATCACCTGTTGAAATGTACTGATTGCTAGAAGCTTGTATATTCTAAAGTACAGGTACATTCATGGACTTATATACGTGGTAGTCGGAGTATGTCTTTGTATGTCTTGTACGCATGCATGCGCACTCAGCTGGCATCTCCAGCTGAGTGGCATCTCCAGCTGAGTATGGAATGACCAGCATCTTAGAGAGATTATGCATCAGCCCAACTGAAGCCATACGACAGGAGATAAACCATATATGCAATATTCCCCCCTCTTGCTACGCTCTGTGGAGCAAGAAAACAAACAAACACAGGAGCAAACAACTGTAATTTCCATAGTAGCCTCCTTAAAACCCTGCGTGGCAAGTGAGCAGGGAAAGAGTACTACCGTAGCCTGAGGATGGCCATCCATAGAGAGACAAGGAAATCCGCGTGCCCAAAAGAAAAGTGAAACAACCTTAAATCCAACCTTAAATCCAACCTTCAATCCAACCTTAAATCCAACCTTAAATCGACCTCTATTACCATAAACCCATTGCTTTCATGAACTTCATATGCTTATCTTTAGTATGTACTTTCGTGAGTATATCTGCCACATTTTTGTGTGTGTTTACGTAGGAGTAGTTGACTACTCGTCGTCTATGCAGATCTCGACTGTTGTGATAGCAAACCTCAATGTGTTTAGTTCGAGCTGTGATGATTCCTGTGGTGATAAGGGTGAGAGCACCCTGATTGTCGCAGTTGATTAGTAGCGGTGGTGAATCTTTCTGAGAACCGTGAATATCCTTTTGCAATTGTAGTAACCATTTCGCTTCTCTAGAGGCCTCCGAGCAGGCGATGAATTTGGCCTCGAGAGTTGACATGGCGATGAGACTTTGCTTTCGAGACTGCCACAAGATAGCTCCATTGCTGGCGAGAAACACATGGCCTCCCTGAGACTTGTGGTCCCCGCTGTCATTGGCCCAATCGGAATCCGAGTATCCTACCAGACTATTGTCGATGTTGATGCCAACGCCAACGCCAATGCCAATGCCATTGCCGTTGAAGTGTAGTCAAAAATCGGCTGTAGATTTCAGATACTGAAGGACTCTCTTGGCAGCGGTCATATGGCTGGTGAATGGCCGCGAATTGTAACAAGAAAGAGCAGCGACCGCATACGAGATATCTGGCAGAGTTGCAAGTGGTACATACATTAGTGATCCCACGACTGCTTGATAGTCTGTGATATCTTCCAATTCCTTCTCCCCCCGATTCTCGGCCAAGTCCAATTTTATATTGGGATCCATAGGCGTCGAGAAGCCGTGATTATGCTCCATGCCGAATTGTTTAAGGATTGTGGTCATATAGGCTTTCTGACTGAGACTGATTCCGGTACCATTTTTATCGCGGTAGATCTCGATGCCGAGGAATTGACGTGCCGGGCCGAAGTTCGTGATTTTATATTTCTCCGAGAGTTTCGCCTTGACCTCGATTGCAGCCTTGGTTGCGGCCTGCGGATATGACATGGAGATATTGTCGACATAGAGAAGTATCAGAATACCATCGCTGCGGAGATAGAGATTGGGATCGGCTGAGGACTGTGTGAACCCAAGAAAGAGTAGAAAAGGATTGATATCGTCGTGCCATAACCGCGGAGCTTGTTTAAGACCATAGAGAGCTTTTCTGAGTCTGACGATGATTTTGAGGGCGTTAGGACCTTCTGGCCATCCTTCTGGTAGAGTCATATAGATATCGTCATCGTCGAATTCGGGATTTAGGAAGGCGGTGACTACATCCAAGTGGTCCATATTCCATCCATATCTCCCGATGAGAGAGATGACATACCGAAACGTAGTTAGCTTCCCAACAGGGGCATACGTCTCAACTAAATCCGTCTGCTCGTAGACCTTCATGACTAGCCATGCTTTTTACCCTGTGGACCCGGCAGGGTTGTGTTTAGTCTTGTAAACCCACTTGGAGCCAATTGGCTTAACTCACAGTTGCTGTGCTTCCCGGGAGTTGAGAGCGGAGATGGTGTTATTGAGCAGGATCGATGTGCTTTCTTTTTCCATGGCTCTTGTCCAGTGATCTTGTTGAGGGCTTTCTATAGCGTCCGCATAGGTAAATGGATCTGTTGCGGATGCTGTTAATGCTTTTGCGGAGACTTTACCTTGACTTCTTGTGACACAACTCCCTATTGGCGGAGCTGGAGCTGGAACTGGAGCTGGATCTGGAGCTGGAACTGCACCTGGAACTGGAGCTGCTCGCAGTACTTGGCTTCATTTCTTGATTGCTGCTGCCGAGCGCCGGGCAGTCTGATCCTCTCTGCGGAGGGGCCGACTGTGGGTGATGTTTTCTGCATTTGCTGCGAAACGCTGGGCAGTCTGGTCCTCTCGGCGGAGGTGCCGGCTGTGGGCATTTTCTGCTTCCTCGTCAGGAGCTTCATGCATGTGAGATTTGAATCTCTTACCTATCTGCGTAGGTTGACTATCTCGGAGAGGCTCATCTCCGGTATCTGTCTCTTCGACATATTCCACATCTTCTGGTGATCCAAACATGTCGATCTCATTGCGTCCATGCTGACACAACATGTGTGAATTCCTCTCTTTGTTGAAGACGACTTCTGATTGAGTTTTTACCCTCTGGAATTCGGGATCCCATATCCTCCACAACGACTTTGAATAGTGTGTGTAGCCTACCATCATGCAGGGCTTTGATCTCGGGCCGAACTTGCCTTGGCGGCGTTTAACTTCGGGAATCAGTCTACTGACATAGCATCCGAAACAGCGTAGGTTGTGGAGAGGGGCTTGATACGATATTTCGTTGCTGTCGGCATCGTGCATAGGTTTTCCAAATCCATGCAGCATTTCATATGGCGTTTCGTACGGCGCTTGATAGCCATCGCGGTCATTTTTTCTTTTCAGGCTTTCATTCGGTGATCTCTGATGGAGATAGACTGCAGTATTAACTGCTTCTCCCCAGAACTGAACTGGAGCCTGGGAGTCAATTATCGTCGCCTGGGCCTTTTCAGTGATTGTACGGATCATGCGTTCGGCAACCCCATTCCTATGGTGAGGGTATGGAGGACATGGCTCGTATGTTGTTCCGCAGGCCGCAAGGACATATTGGAAGGTCTTAATGTCGTATTCTCCCCATCCCTTATCGCACTGGAATCGCTTGATCTCGTATCCCATTGAGTCTACTCGGGCTTGAAATGACTGGTAGGCGGAGGTGCAGGTCTTGGCTTTCGTATTTGGGAGCAGCCATACAGATGTGTACCTTGTGTAGTCATCAATGAATAGTATATAGTATCGATTGTGTCCCAAGGTCGGTGTAGAGATGGGACCGCACACAACGGAGTGTACAAGTTCAAAGGGCTTCATAGTGCGCTTGACTGGCACTTTGATGAACTTTTGTTTGTGCTTGGCCTGGATGCAGACTGTGCACATTGAATCATCGTTTGTATATCCCTTGACTAGAGACTTTATGGCAGTAGGATTCATATGAGCTAGTCGTCGGTGCCAAATTCTTGACTCTGAGATTGTGAGAGACTTTCGAGTGGACTTAGTTTTGGCTGCGATAGGTGCTCTTGATGGTTCAATTGTAGGCTCAATTGTAGGCTCAATTGTAGGCTCAATTGTAGGTGAGCTGTCTCTCTTTCTCCTTTTTCCGTTCTCGGTAGACGATGATAGGAGTGTGGTTGCGGGGACTATGATATATATGCCATTGATTAGTTTTCTGGCGACACTGCAGGAAGATGGCGAAGTTATGGAGCATTTTCCGTTCCGAAATATAGTCGTATGCCCGCCCAAATCCAATTGGTTGATCGATAGAAGGGAAAGTCCAAAAGTAGGAGTATGGAGGGCTTCGACTTGATAGCTTTGTATGACGTCGACGAATCCATAGTGCATGGTGGTGACTGAATTGTTGTCTCCAAGCTCGATTACTATAGGCAGTGAGAGTTTTTTGTACGTTGAGAAGCTGGTGCGGTCATTGCTCTTATGGTGTGACGCTCCGGAATCAATGACCCACTTCGGAGCCGCGGTGGCGGCGGCGGTGAGAGCAGAGACAGTTAGTCAGAAGGGATCGCAGTCTCCGGTCGTAGCGAGGGCTGCTGTTGCAGTGGCTTTCTTCACTTCCCACCACTCCTTTATACGTTTGTAGGAGACGTAATCGACTTTGACATGTCCTGGGAGCCCGCACTGGAAGCAAATGCGCTCGTTGTTTCCTCCGTTGTTTCCTCCATTGTTTCCTCCCTCCTGGGCGCATTTCCGCTTCCTGCATGCATCTGTAGGATGGCTGTCAATTTTGCAATAGGTGCACTTACTTTCATGGCTGTCTCCGGTTCCACTGCTTCCACTGTGTCCGCCGTGTGCACCGCGTCCTCCGCGTCCTCCGCATCCTCCGCGTCTACCACGCCCACGGCCTCAGCCTCAGCCACGTTAGACGTGTCGTTGAGTGAAAAGGGCGGCCCCCGTGGATGCATCTCCAAGTTCTTTGGTGAGGCTGGCTGTAGTTTCTTCCTCTAGGAGGTCATGCATGGCGTCTTCGGGTGTAGGTAAGGGCCTTCTATGCTTTAGGACCATTAATATCATCGCTTACTGAGATGGCAGTGATGTGAATATTTGAGTGCGGAAATCTCGATCGGTGACTGCATCGTCGGTATGGTCCAGTTGTATGTGGTCGTTACTGAGCTTGGTGAAGTATGCTTTAAGTGGTTCGTCCTCCTTAGGTCAGCAAGCACGGAACTGACGAAGGATGTCCTGTCTGCCGATATAAGATCCGGCGGTGTCCAGACTCGTTTCTAGTGTGTTCCACATTTCGTGAGGATTTCGTTTACCTTTGACGATGCGCCGTACTTCGGAGGAGCAGGAAAGTCTGATCATAGACGCAGCCTCGGCTTCCTTAGCCTTCCAATCACCATTGTTGTCATCGTGGTCGAAGTCATGTGGCTGTGGTTCAGGATCCTCTCCGGTGACGATTGCGTAGGCTTTCATGGCTGACAGGATGAGAAACATGTTGTCTTTCCATTTGTCATAATTGCCGTCAGTGAGCTTAGGGATGTCGCCCCACCTGGTCTGGTTGAAGGCGGGTTCGGAGGAAGTAATCATGAGATCGTGGAGATTGCTCGTGATGGTGTTGAGTTGTAGTGCTGTTTATGCGGCTGTTGCTACTGTGACAAGGTTTAGGGTTCTTGAGGCTCTTTTGGAGATCGTAGGAAAGATCATGAGATTTTTAGATAGTAGCGATAACCGGGCTCATAACCTGTTGAAATGTACTGATTGCTAGAAGCTTGTATATTCTAAAGTACAGGTACATTCATGGACTTATATACGCGGTAGTCGGAGTATGTCTTTGTATGTCTTGTACGCATGCATGCGCACTCAGGTGGCATCTCCAGCTGAGTGGCATCTCCAGCTGAGTATGGAATGACCAGCATCTTAGAGAGATTATGCATCAGCCCAACTGAAGCCATACGACAGGAGATAAACCATATATGCAACATCACCATCAGACATCATACCGAGTGATATTTCATGACTCCGGAACCGTGACCAATTCTAAAGGTGTAACCTCAATCAACAAAGCTCTCACCTATGAGAGGAGGATATACACACCCACATCACTGCGGAGAAGAGCGACCAGGCTTTTCCATCATAAGTGTGAATGCAGTCACTTTCAAGCCCTGAAGTCTTCTGAGCTCCTATTACAACATGATTATTCGTCTGTAATGGAGTGAGAGATATGGAAGCACGTTGCCAGGTGTAAGTTGTGCCACCAATTCAAAGCACCACCTTACAGATGCTACGGACCCAACATTCCACCATCGCCGCCTTCCTGTCTCTGGCAAGAAGTTGCTATGGATTACTCTAGAGCCTCTTCAGGGTCAATGGCAATGCGATACACTGCTAATCATGTAATTGTCGATTATTTGACTAAAATTGTCCCGAACTTTCCCACTAGAGAATGTATTGGCTACCCAGATGCAGCACAAATTGTTGTCGAACACATCATTGTCATACAGAGTGTACCAGACAATACCACTGACAATCGCGGTAAAGAGTTTAACAGTCGATTGTAGGACAGAGATTGCTCCCACCTCTGTATCAATGTCCAACTCTGGACGTCTTTTCATCTACACACGAATGTTCGCACCACGCGGTACAACTACACCATGGAGGTGTACCTCCGAGCCATTTCCACTACAAGAGGGACAACTGGGTTGAATTGTTCGTGCGGGTGGAATGTATGTACAACAACTTTATCCACCATTCCATGACGATGACACCCACCATAGTGAACTACAACTCCCATCGTATGATGCAATTAAAGTAGCCAAAGGACCGCAGATTCAAATATCTGGTACAGGTAGACTCATGGATGGCAGGCATGGAAGAGACTTACCACATTCTGCAGGAAGTCATATTTGAGGTGGAGGAGTAACAGACAAAGTATGCCAGTGGGAAGGAGATTACTTTTGCTGTTGGATACTGAGCATGGATATGGACCAGGAACTTGACAACATCTAGGCCTTTAAAGAAGCTTGATTACAAGCACACAGGGCTGTATATGGTAAGTAAGATCATTAACAAGCATGATTTTACGCTAGACTCGCGAAATGCGGAACTGCAGCATCTTTCATATATTGCTTCTCAATCGTTATCCACTGCCAGTCAGAGGTCAATCATTCTCAGAAAGACACCCGGTCGTAGTGAAGGAAACCGACGAATGGGAAGTCGACTGCATATTTGACTCTTGGCAGCACTATCAAAAGCTGCATTATGTCATAAAATTGGCAGGTGACAACTACATGTGCATGAGCTGGGAATCGGCAGACCATCTTAAAAACACCCGAGATCTGGTTGAATATGCCCACAGAGAGTATCCTGATCTACTATCAGGTTAGAGGTATCCAGTTTGCGGGGGGAGGTATGGAGAACACGGAAGTAGTTTGGACATTTCATTTGTACTCTTATTTCTTCATTCACTTCTCTTCTCTTCTCTTTTCATTTGATCCCGATCTGCTATAAATGGCATTGGCATGGGTTTTACCACCCACCAATCGAGGTGGAGTTTCCCTGTGCACCGAATTTGCTTAAACGTCATAAATGAGCTTTATACATTGGTGATGGGACACATTGGCTTGTATGATGGTGTATGTATGGTGATCGTTTCCATCTTTGTTTCTCTTTCCTTGATTTCTTTTACACTGGCGATGGCAGCCCAGAAAGTGTGCATCTTAAGAGGGGGATAATGTAACAGTGACATGTGACCTGAGGCCTGGTAGTTGCAAATGTATGTGGGTTTTACACACGGCAGTTAGATCATCATCAAATATCTTTCAACACTAGTGCCATATCACTTGGATAATTGTATGGATTCTCTGATTATCTGATGTCAGAGTGGTATATGGTAGTTAATAGTAACCAAATACCTGGTAAAGTATTACAAATGTAACTAAGATACTGTATGAAGTAAGATACTTCTTTTCAAATTAGAAAACAATGGAAATCTTATCTCTGGTGTAATTTCTCCACTAAAGGCAATACACTATTAATTTCTTTCTTGACAGATTCCTTATTTCAAGCAGTAGTTATTAAAGTCTTTTTTTTAATTATGTGAATTTGTTACCATATCTGTAGAAATGGACAGTAACAATTGCGATATATAATACTCAGATTCAAAATCTAACAGATTTTGCTATATATGATATTGTACCGAAAATGTATGCGATAGACATGAATTGGATGTTTGTATACGGTACTGTAATTTTTTTGAATCACTGTGTATTTAATATATAGTTCCATATATATATATATGAATTATTTGCCAAAGGCAAAATGGAATTCAATTGAGAAGAATACTAGATGAACATCTTGCAACTAATGAAAAAGAGTAGTAATATCTGCCAAGAGGCTGGAGTTCATCAAATAAGTATTCCATACTACTTGCTATGCCCACTGAATTCTACAATTGGAATGGTATAATATATTCTGACATTTTATAATTAACCACCGTGGGTTATTGTGACAGGTGACAGTATATACTCAGATGAAGATAATGATCTACAATCATAGATCAACAGTGTGGTCATATCTTGGTCCTGGGTAGATTATTTTCAGTAGCCGACATCTACAATTCCAATATCATATACTTATAAGTCAAATGTTATTATATATATGACACTCAAGTGGAAACATATATTGTTGAATTCAATAGACATCTGTGTATTATTATAGCTATTGATAATCAATGTGTTGGTTAATCCTGTCATATTGGCTGGAGTGTAATACAATTTGGTATTGTTTGATTGTTAGATAACAATAAGAAAAGGAGTTCATTATTGTGCCTATAGTTTATAAGCCATAACAGAGCAGTATTGAAATTATCAGATTGGTGATACAGTAGGTATGTAGGTAGATAATTATAATGCTTGGTTTGAGTGAATAGAAGAAGGATAACTAATTAACAGAAATTCAAACAATTTGTCAAAGGTAAATTTAAAGTATATTTGAGACATGAGGCAAGAGCAGTATTAGATACATGATACTTGAAAATAGATTATTGATTAGTGTTGGGGAAACTATACAGTTTCACTGATATACTTAATTTGTAGCAGAACTATTTCAATAATGCTGCATATTGATGGCTGATTAGGCTGTAATCAGTTGTAATATTCAGTTCTGATATATCACACTGAAATTGCTGACAGGATCAATATGTAAGCCGCAGCCCATTCCCGCAGTTCTGATTGAACATCCAGATCATCTCTGTAATTTAAAACAAACCCAAATTGATTTGAAACATATAACCACACAATGATATTTTATTCATTCAGCAAATAATGACAAACTGTAATCTTTACCTAACCTATTACTTCAGAGGTGGCATACCTACAATCTGGAAATCAGCTCCCAAAGCTAATAAACAAGTTAACATGTCACTAGCATATGCTATTTTACATCACTTTGGGGATATTATCAGCTAGTATAAATGCTACTAAATTATTCACAGCTATACACATTCAATATAATTTGGATGATTGCTCAAAACTCATACATTTGCCAAAGGCAGCGGATGGCACTTAGCAGCGACTGAAATATCAACCAGTCGTATACTCATCTGTACAGGCCTGTATCAAATGGCTGAACAATCGACTCGATGTTAATTATCTTGTTGAGACAGATAGCCTGTACACAATAAACCTTAAATGCATCGCTGTGGCTTATCCATAATGTGGTAATGACTAAGTTGTATATTTAATCCTATGCATCTAGATTCTGGAATATTTTCACTAGTTTAAGCTCTATCAGCAAAGCTGTGGCTTGAGAAAAGGTAAATTTTGTACAAAGTCTTGGCTTAGTTACTTGGTATATTACAGACTATTTTAACTTATCTTAGCTATCACTTTGACTCGAACAGGAAGTAGTTTAGAATGCTTGAAAACCAGACTGACTACGAATCAGACATGCCTTTATATTCGAGCCACCAACCACTCTGTCTCAAATAAGGTAATTTAATTCAAAACTGTATGAAATGAACTTGAAGAGAGAGAATTTGAACATCACCATTAGCATTGCAACTTAGCATAAAAACTGCCAAGTACTATCTATTACCTACGCAATTTACTCTGAAATGGGGAAATATGTAGCCAATTGCAAACTGACATATCTGGTTTCGGTATACTTAATGGGATATAATATTTTTATTGAATGGTTGATTAAGAATATGGCACTATTAGTGAGTACAAGTAATGGACAGTATACAGCAACTACAAAATTCCGCCCATGTACTGAATTCTAAATACCTGTGCAATGCTTCGAGTATTAAACATTCCCAGCTCCATATGTAAATGGTCTGTCTGCCCATTGTGATATAATATCCATATTGTTACATTATCTTGGTGAATATTAGCAGTGGGACTGGGTAACCTGCCAGTGGTATGGATTTAGACAGCATGAACAATTTGATCAGGATACAGCCCCGTCCAACACCTGGCTTGCTTCATCTTGGTAGGCCAAACCCGGACCAGGAACTCCCAACCTATGGTTTTTGCCGGGTTAGACTAGACTCATTGGCTCCACTCTCTGGATCCGCTTTTAGGTTGATCTATTGATGGTCGCCATTAGCTATTCTATTGTTAAATGCAAAATGTTAACAATGGAATGTCAGTGTCTTTGTTGCATGTATTAGCCACCTCTAAAATTAAACAAACGAGACACAGGCTCCTTGCACCAACCTGGAAATCAGCGTCAATAGAGTGTCAACGATTATTGGTCTTGCATCTTGCGTAATCTGAGTGGCGAATGGTTGCAGATAGTCAACAATGGGGTATTGGCCGCCTTTATAGGCAAAAGTAAATGCGACATGCTCCCTGCCCCAATGTAAAACTGAGCGCCAACAGAGCATCAACGATTTTTGATCTTGCATCTTGGGTAATCCAAGTGGTGCTTAATTGCAGACCACTATTAAGCAGGAGTTGGCAGCCTCTATAACCAGATAAGCACAAGACATTCCCGCGTCAGCCTCGCAGGCAGTAACAATGTAGTTCATTGAGAATGCTTTAATCCAGAGCTCAGTAGCGTTTTAGCCTATAAAAACAGTCAAAATATCTTGTACAGACAATAATAGCTACATCGCGTATTTATTACGCATGATTATACGGCAAAAATCAAAAACGTGACTTTCATGCTTATTTCGATGATGGCGCATGGAGTGTATCGCTATCGCATGTGGCACTAATGGTGGCCAATACATAGACTATGTATACCAACAACAAAGTCACTTTTTTATTATATGACTGACAAGTCCAAAAATTGTTGACACTCTGTTGATGCTCATTATTGAATGAGGCACGGAGGGTGTCACATTCAGTTTTGCATAGAAAGGCAAGTACTACCTCATTCATGAATGGCCACACCCAATCCCAGCTCAGATTACCCATGATGTATAACTAAAAATCATTGATGATCTGTAGTTACTAATTTTGCTATGGGTGTATATGCAATACATAATCATTTAATTTGGCATAAGGTATCACTAAAGGCACTTTGGCAGCCAATCTATCGTCCTCATGTACGTTCTCCTTCATCACTACATTGTTCTTTAATAATCTATATAAAATTATTTTTTAAAATATACCCTAAAGTGTCCACTAATTGTAGATAATAATATACTCAAAAATTACATTCCTTTGAATTAATGCTTGTCTTCACTTGCATATTTGCTCAATAGGCTGCTGCCACCTGCACAATGGATGCCAGCTGCATTCCCACACTGTGGATAGTGTACTAACCAGTGGTTGTTCCTTCATGACTCAGCAAATCTGGATTGTAATCCGACTCTTGCTTGCAATCCTTGGCATACGCATCAAGATCGAAAAATTGCATGCTGGGAGGTGCAGTATGTATATTCACATATTGGTGTGGCACACCTTCTATTTCGGAGGCGAGTGCTGCCTGATTGTCACTGAGTGGGGCATGTGACTTTCCGGGGGGACAGGGCTTCGGTTCTGGTATTGGCTGCCTGAGTCAGTCTGGTGGAGATACACCTGTTCATTTACTCCTCCAACCTACCCGCAGATTCAGTGCTGTGCCATTGTCGCAAGGAAGGCAGTGGCCATATAATTCACACAAAGCATAGCTGGGTGTATTACCATCGCAGCCTTCACATTGTGATGCCCAGGAAACTCAAATAACTGCTTCTTCACGTCGCCAACATCGACAGATTGATTTCTGATCTGGTTGTGTGTTTCCTCCATTGCAGCATTTGAAATCCCCACTTTGGCCATTTTGGCCAGATTCAGTACAAGGCACATGTCAGACTATTCTAGCTCCACCTGACCTCCATGCCTTGCCATAGTTGCAGACATGTTGAAAATCCTAGAAGAAATTAAATACTGTTTCTACATATGCGACTCGGCTATTAGCTCAACCATGTATTCTTCTGTAGCATTCTCTCCAGCATTTGAATTGTGTTTCTTCCACTCTCAAGGACACATGTCACAAAATTTTGCGGTGAACATCCCAAAGCTGACAACATCAGGATGCTGAAATTCCAGGACGGTGTGGACGATTGCATTTGTCGACCATGGAAGTTTCCCAATACAGGTAGCTATTCATTGATCCCAAAGCTATCTATCTACAACAGCTGTGTATTGTATTGCGAGCTGATGGCCAGCTATTGCGATATGGATGTACTTACTTCTAATTGGATGCTGCTTCTTATCCTTGCTGATTCCGGTTTTACAGATTATTTTTCAACATGCGTCCTGGGTCAGATTTTCAGTGGCTGCATTGGCAGAGTCACATCGGACTTCCTGGTGTCAGCGTCGTAGTGGTGTATCAGAGGGTGACCTATTGCATGAAGTACCTGTTATTCTGCACGATTCCGAGCTTCTTGCTTCTTGTTGGGGTGTTTGTGGAGCTTTGACTTCCTGGGGTGGAAAAGAAGAGGAAGATGATGATGAATAGAACTGGGAAGTTCAGAAGCAGATGATAACAAAATAAAGTGGGAAGTCCTGATTGATATACAGTTGGCATCAAGTTAAAACAGAATAACTAACAGCCAACTTCCAAGTTCTAGTTGAGAAGCATCCTGCTGTGTCTAGCTGTGGGTTACACAGGTGTCCAACCATCCTGTGAGTTGCACCAAGTCACATACATATAGTTAGTGTTAGCAACGGTTCAAACCTGCTAGAACAGTTCCGGGTGAGGGTTGGAACCGGAACCGAACCGTGGCAATGGTTTTACCACATGAAAAACCCGGACCGTCGGCATTTTGGCCGGTTTCCACCTCAACACCCGGCCTTTGCAAGCCCAGATATCTCGCTCCAATTCAGTATTTGAGTTCTGATCGTATCGTGACATGATCATTATGTAGATTGTGTGATTCTAGCTGCTCTTTCATCTCCCGGTTTCAGATTTGTGATCCAACCAATATTCGTTGAGTCGCTATCCAAAACCCGCTAATTTCGCGTACAATGTGCCTTTATTTCACAGCCACTCAACAAATATCAGTCGGATCGCAAATCTGAAAGCGGGAGGTGAAAGAGCGACTAGTACTGCACAATCTACGTACTGATCATGTCATGATACGATCCGAACTGAAGTACTCAATTGCAGCGAAAGGTGCAGGAACCTTAAAATGGAACTGCGGTCCGGGTACAACCCGGGCAAAACACCACGGGTTTATGTCTGGTTGGGGTAACAACCCCGCCAAAATAAAGTGGTTCTGGTTTTTGGCCGTGTTTGGAACCAAACCAAACCGCCAGCCAAAAACCAGACCGCTGGCGTGGTACCTGGACCCGTTGCTAACACTACATATAGTATTAGCAATGGGTCTGGGTTTGCACTGCAAAAAAGGGTCAGTTTGGTTCCAGACCCCTCCTAGAACCCCACCCACTGGCTCTTACTGGGCCAATCCCGGAACCTTACCCAGCAATCTATGGTTTTCGCCAGGATTGGCTAGATCTATTGGTTCCATTCTCCGGTTCTGCATTTTGGGTTTCATATTTCTAGTCAGATTCAGATATGCTACTGATAACCGTGAAAATATTGACATTGGTACATCACAGTTCATTTTTGACCTATTGGCAACCTTAATCGGCAAAACGATCACACTCACGAACAATACCATATCATCAAATTGTGTTAATGCACCATGAACAATTATTGGTGTTGTATCTTCGGTAATATGAGTGGCATTTGATCACAAGCATTCAAAAACAACTATATGGCAGACTTTATAGGTGGATATGTACAGGATATTCCCACCACATCCTCTGGGACAGTAACAACCTATTTCATTTACAGAGTTAGCACTAAGTATTCTTGAGCCTTTTAGCATAGAAAAACACTCCAAACAATGTATGTAAACTATAACGGCCACATCGTGCTGTAATTAACCATGATGGATGGCCAACAATCATTGACACTCCATTGACGCTCATTTTCAAGATGGGGCGGGGAGAGTTACACTTTTGCTTTTGCCTATAAAGGCAGCAAATACTACGTTGATGAATATGTGGTATCTATCGCCCCCCAGATTACCGAAGATACATGACAGACATTCATTGACGCTTTGTTAACACCCTTTTTGAAGATGGGGCAGGGAGGGTATTGCAATCGGTATGCCTGAAAAGGCGGGCAAGAATTCCTTTATGACTGTCTGCAATCTATCGGCAGTGTGACTACCCCGGACACCCAATCAAAAATGGTTGACGGTCTGTTGATGTTCATGTTCAAGAAGAGGTCGGGAGGGTGTTGTTATAATCTTTGCCAATAATGTTGGCCAATGATTTGTTTTACATATGACCACGACCGAATCAATTTTTCATTACCAGACTTACATCATCCCAAGTTGTTGATACTCAGTTGACACTCATTTTGCCACAGTAGTATCAACAATATACAATCATTTGATTCAGCGTAGTTCATCATTCACATTGTTTTTGCAGCCTTTCTAGCATTTTCATTTACTTTCTTTATAATCACTAAATAGTTTTTTAATAATGTATATAAATATATAATAATAATCTCCAAAATCCTGTGCCGTACGATCAATGCTCATCATCACTTCCGAGTTCGCTCAATCGGCTGGTCTGATCTTGAAGATGGATATTTGCTGCGTTACCACACAACAGATAGTGTGCTACCCAGTGGACGTTGCTTCATCAGTCAGCATTGCTGGAACACAATCTATATTGTGCTGGCTATCCTGGGCAGATACATCAAAACTAAAACATTCAGAACAGGGATGACATGTATGTGAATATGTATATCCGGCCAGCAAATTGACAATTAGGGAACATTGATCTCAGAGATACTTACCAGTTGTGGTGGGTGGCGTCGGTTCTGAATTCAGCTGTCTGCATTGTTTGGGTGAAAGTGCGCCGGGTCCAGTGCTTCTGCAGGTTATCTGCGGATTCTTTGGGGTGCAATTTTGGCTAGGGAGGCATCCAACTGTGTGGATTTCACAAAGCATAGCTGGGTGTCTTTCCATCGTAGCCCACAGTGTGTTATGTCTAAGAAACTCAACACCCGGCATCTTCTCTTCCCGGACCTCAGCGTGACATTTCTTGATAAAATATTTTGTTTCCTCAATTGGAGTGCATAAAAACCATTCTTGTTCCATTTTGGCAATATTCAACAACAGGCGCTTGTCGGATTTTTCCACATCAGCAAAACGTAAATCGGTCCGAAAGCAACACGCAATCCTCCCAGACACTCCGGGTGACCTCACAAGTGCTTCGAAGTACTTCTAGATGCTCTGAGACTCATCTAGAGCTACGCAAAGTGCTCACAGACTGTGCAAGAGTATTCTCAGGATGCTATGAGATTTGACTGATGGGATAGTCAAAATATGGAGCTCCTAACACCTCTGCACAGATCTGTGAGAGACAACGAGAGATGCCGGGACCACCGTGCTGCACAGCGGGAGACTTTGTGCCCTATTGCCCCAGCAGTGGTTCTTACATCGCCACAAGGCACTTCATCTTTGTTACAGTCACAAGATTCGCTACATCATAATATGGCAGGCATTATTTAAGTCTTTCAATATCTATACATACAGTCAATCTTGCAGCAAATGGTACTCGAGCATAATTGGAGGAGCACCTGGACACGCCCAATGAGAGAACATACAGATGCATCACTTGAAGGCCATTGTAGTGAAACAATGGAGCTAGAAGGCGGAGAGCCCACAATTAACACTCCGTCGCACTCTCGCAACATTGAGACGGAATTCATCAGAAAGTGCAGTTCAGGTTGAAGATACATAGAAATTGGGTGAGAAGATATGATATTACCTGGCGTTGAGGATGTATGCAATTGCATTGATCCATGAAATCTTGGACAGAGTGAGCGAGACCAAAAGTTGGGAAAGATAAAGTATGTATTTTCATAGTATGATAAGATGAGATGGAAATGAGATGATGTCTATCTACTCCAGGGTCTACCAAATGTATACTCCCAGTCACTCTACCCACCTCCGTTACCCCTGTATGACTGTACAACTGCCGTTGATCCTTAAGGATGTACTTGTAGGGCGGGATTGGGCAATTTTAGAAATGCCCTCGGAGGGCATGATCGAGTGGACTCAGAGAGGCACATGGAGGCCAGGATCGAGCGAGTTTGAAGATGCATTTTGAGGCCGAGATTGAGTGAACTCATAGATGCACTCAGAGGCCGTGATGGAGATAGTTTGGTGATACACTGAGGCCCAGATTGAGTAAACTTAGAGATGCACTCAGAGGCTGTGGTTGAGCGAGTTTGGAGATGCACATGGAGATCGAGATCGAGTGAACTCAGACATGCACTCAGACTCCATTATCGAACTAGTCTAGAGATGCACTGAGGCCGAGATCGAGTTGACTCGGAGATGCACTGGAAGGTCTTGATTGACCAAGTTTGGAGATGCACTTGGAGACTGAGATTGAGTGAACCCAGAGATGCAGTCGGAGGCTGTGATTAAGCTAGTTGGAGATGCCCTTAGAGACCCAGATCATCTGAACTCGGACAAGCACTTGGAGATCGTGATCGAGCCAATTTTGAGATGCACTGGGGCGAAGATCAAGTGAACTCAGGGATGCACTTGGAGGCCCTGATCAAGTGGCATTGGGGATCCGCTGAGGCCGAGATCGAGTGAACTCAGAGATGCACTTGGATGCTGGAATCGACTGAGGTTGTTAATACACTGAGAGGCCAAGAGCAAGTGAACTGAGAGATGAACTCGGAGGTCGTGATCGAGCCAGTTTCGACATCCACTGATGCCGAGATTGAGTGAACTCAATGATCCACTTGGAGGCCATGATCGATCAAGATTGGAGGAGTACTTGGAGGCGGTTGATCTGGAGGTGATTGATCTGAAGGCGGTCTATCTAGAGGTAGAGAATCTGGAGGCGGTATATCGGGATGCATGTGCGATGGAAGCTATGACTCTATCTTTGGTTAACTTGTAATTGTTGAAATGTAGAGAATTGTGTACAATATGGTCCGCTGAGAGCTGAGAGCCTGGCTGGGCACGGGAGACAGTCGATCTTCGGATGATGTAGTACGCGGTGTATGCTATACTCAGTATATACTGTACTCGGTGTATACAGTACTCGGTGTATGCGGTACTTGGTGTATGCTGTACTCGGTGTAAACTCTTGATCATGGCATGGAGAGATAGAGAGGGAGGACTTAACTTTGTGTTCTTAAGTGATGGTAGAGTTGAGGACGGGAAGGGGAGAGCTGAGAGGAGATGAGGCAAATCATCATGAGAAACAGGGACTTGAGAGACTTTCGTGTGAGAGTTGATTTATCATCCCGAAACAGCAGGTATCAGACTCGATCTGGCATGTAAAAACACCAATACGAGGTCTTCCCAACCCAATCAGGCAAGTTGCACCCCCGATTTCTCATACTCGCTCGTATCCTCCACATCGTTCTCATCATCATCCCCCATCTCTGTTTTTCTCGTGCATTAGTCCTTTCATCATCGCAAAACACAAAGTTATGTGATCACTCTCCATCACTCCATCCCATGATCATGAGTTGACACCGAGTACAAGCATACACCAAGTACAGCATACACCAAGTACAGCTTACACCAAGTACAGCATACAGCAAGTACAGCATACACCGAGTACAGCATACACCGAGTACAGCATACACCGAGTAAAGCATATACCGAGTACAGCATAATCCGAGTACAGCATTCACCCGAGTACAGCATACACCGAGTACAGCAGAAACCTAGTACAGCATGCACCGAGTACAGCATATACCGAGTACAGCATCCACACATTACAGCATACTCCGAGTACGACATGTACCGAGTACAGCTTAACCAAGATGGTTTGTCTTCCCTTCATTCCCATGATCATGAGTTGACCCCTGAATGTAGCATCAGCGTCCGGCGTCCCTCCCTGTATTATCGACTGCCATCTGCCAGCTCGCCATGAGAGGGCAAAGGTAAATTCACCTAGTCACATTCCCATGTTTGTGGGTCAACTAACTGATGAATAATGTCTAAGTGCTTGGCGTGCTGTCCATCGACCGCCACCAAGTACTCCTCTAGTGTTAGCAATGGTTCCGGGTTACCTGGCTGCGGTCTGGGTTGGAACTGCCCCGGAGGCCCCGGGCTTGGTTAGGAACTGCCAATCAACCCGAACCGGGCGACAAGCGCTGGGTTGTTACCTGGACTGGACATGAACCCATGGACTTTTTGCCGGGTTGGAACCCGCCCACGGTTCCAACTTTACAGTTCCTACAACCTTGCCTCCAATTATGTATTTGAGTTATGATCGTATCGTGACCTGATCAGTATGGAGATTGTGCAGTTCTAGCCGCTCTTTGACCTGCGGGTTTCAGATTTGCCATCCGGCTGATCTTCATTGACTGGCTGTGAAATAAGGTCAAACATCGGGTGAAATTGGCGGGTTTTTGATAGCGACTCAACGAATATTAGTCAGATCACAAATCTGAAATCAGGAGGTGCAAGAGCGGCTAGAAACGCACAATTGACGTACTGATCATGTCATGATATGATCAGAACGCAAATACCTAATTGGAGCCAAAGTTGAAATGTTGAAATGCCGGGTTTTTGGTGTCAAAACCGGCCCAAATGCGACGGTCCGGGTTGTCGTGTGGTAAAGCCAATTGCAACGGTTCGGTTCCAGGTCTAACCCTAACCCGGAACCATTCTAGCTGGTGGGAACTGTTGCGAACACTATACTCGTCCAATCTGAATTGATTACTGCATCCAAGTTCATCTGCCAACTTGCTCGATTACAGCCTCCAAGTGCATCTCTAAACCTGCTCCATCACGGCCTCACAGTGTATGTCCATATCTGCTTGATTACCCCGTCCAAGAGCATCTCCAAACTTGCTCGATCATGATCTTGGAGTGTATCTCTAAGCTTACTTGATCACTGCCTCCCAGTGCATCTCTACACTCGCTCGATTATGGCCTCCCTGTGTGTCTCTACATACGCTCGAATACACCCTCCAAGTCCATCTCCAAACTCGCTTGTTTATGCCCTTGGAGTATATTGCTGAGTTCACTGGATCGTCATATTCAGGTGCACCTCGAATTGCCCTCAAACTCCGCCTGCAGCCAGTCCAGATATACTGTGTGTAGATGGGTAGCTATATAGGTATATAGACGAGAATACAAACTGAATACATGAGATTGAAAATGAGTTGAACGATGAGTTGTAGCTATGATTTCCACGTGCACCTGCAACGATTCCAAAGATGTCGTTTTTCCCAGACTGCTTTATAGTGATTCAAGGTGACTCCAGGCTTGTCGCTGGCGCACCCAGGTGATCTCAAACTTATCATGATCACTCCCATGGTACTTCTGTAGCAGTCATCAGAGATCCCAGTTACTCCGAAGGCGAACCGGAATGCCCTCCTATGGTCTGACACTCCCCTGAAATCGACACATCTAAATTTACACACCACATTTTCTGAGACACTCCATGAAGCTGCCAGTGACTAAATTACATTTTGCTGATGCAGCTGTACCCGACTTCCATGCCTTGTCATAGTAGCAGACATGTTGAAAACCTACAAGAATGTATTTGCTGCTTCTAACAATGAGATGCAGCTATTACCTCAATCGTATACACTTCCATAGCCTCCTCTGAGGTGAATAAAGTCTGTTTCGTCTACTCACGGGGATGCTTATCAGGATATTCGTGCACAAAAATCCCAGAACTGACAATATCATGACATTGGATTGTGTGAACTGTGCAGACAAATGCCTTTGTTGACGATGGAGGTTTCCCCTTACGGGCAGCAATCAATTGGTCAGATAGCTCTCAACTAACACCTGGTGTACGTGATACGGTTAATTGACAGCTGTTTAACTTGAATTGGACATACTTACATCCAACTGCATACTGCTTCTTCATCTTGCTGCGTCCAGTCTAACCAACGATTTGTAAATGTGCATCCTGGGTCAGATGTTCAGTGGCTGCATTGGCAGCATCACTGTGGACTAACTGGTGTCTGTGTTCTTGTAGTATGCCAATCATTGCCATATTTGACATAGTGCCCACCAATCAGCTGGATTTGGATCCACTCTCACCTGGCTGGGGTGGTTGTATATCCAGGATTTGATGGTGTGGGATTGAAGAGGAAGATGATATCTGGAGGAAGTGGGAAGCCCTGAAGACTATAGAGTTAGCTTTATGTCAGAATTGAATTAGTAGGAACCAACATGTTTTTTATACTCAAGATGAATTCTGCAGAGTATGGGTGCAAGTTGTAGGGTTATCCAACCACCCCATGAGGTGCAATAAGTCGGTCCGATGTGGATTGATTCTCAACAACAATACAATGCTGTGTACGACTGCCAAAATTGCATGATTACCATGTATGAGTAGAACATTATTCAATGGAAAGAATATTGGCTGATATTTGTCTCAAATAATTCCCGGGATAGTATACGAAACTGCCGCTAACAATCAAGCAATGTTGTACGGTTAGCCTGACTATTGCCAATATATTGACTGTCACAAGGGAGATTTTACTTTGTTCAAGATGAGTAAACATTCCAACCTTGACATAAAAGACTCAGCTTGCCACCATATTGTCCATAACTTGCAACATCCAACATCTCGCCCAACAACAAAGTCAACACAAACTGCAATGGTCAATGCTCTGAATAAGAACATTTCACTACTTCCGGGAGGCATATATATCAAATCGACAGAGTGGTCCACCAAACGATATCAACAAGCTAACTCAGGCAAGAGCGGCTTCGAAGTAGAAAGAGTCCAAGCCTTTTGGGTATTGCGCAGCTTGGCATCCAACATGAACCTTGCGGTCGACTTATGACCTGAAACGCACACCAGCAACAACCCAAGATTCTGTCTGAAACACCCGGGTGTTCCGGACGGCTTTGACGTCTCTGGCGCCACCTCGTACCCTGTGACAGAGAATCAAACGGGACCCGTCGCCCAAGCGACTGGTCGCGTTGCCTACCTCCCTTGCGGCGGCATTTATACCATGCCTCTTATTCTTGCGATGCATCGCATTGTATATTACGCTCGCCACTCCGGCATCAGCCTTCTATTACTTTGCATCCGGAATGTGGTGACGTATACGCACCATCAGAACGACACATATGTTACACTCTTCGCAGGGGTTGCAGTTATGCAGTAGCCGTTTACACAACGCCTGGCGATGTTTATCCCTTTCTTCGGCCGATAGCCACATGCAGCACTTTCATTTATGTTTAGCTTTGAGATTTTGTCACTTATTGCAATACAGTCTTCGCTTCGGATACATCGCTTGCCGTTACATTTGCTTCGCCATTATCGTATTTTACATGTCTGAAATATACTGTCCAATCTTCACACTCTCTAGTACTATGCCCTCAGTCCTCCCCATTCTGCGTTGATTCATCATCAGCTTGCAATGCTTCTTTCTCCTCATCCGCGTCGTCGCCATCCTCGCCCTCATACCCGTCGACATCTCTGGTTCTCAGGTCAAACCTCCTATGCCCTCAGTTCTCTACATTCTGTGTTGATCCATCCTCGGCTTGCGATACTTCTTCCTCCTCATCCGCATCAGCATCATCGCCATCCTCGCCCTCATACCCGTCGACATCACTGGTTCCCAGGTCAAACCTCTCGAGTTCAGTAGCGGCCCGTCCTCGCCGGCTGGCGGTGGGGATGGCATCGCTTTCATCACCTTCATCTTCGAAATCCCCGCTACCCCCCTGGCATCCCGAAATGCAGTTTGTCATACGTGCAATTTTTGTCTATCGGGATGTTTGAGTCAGTGCTTCCGATCTCAGGTTCCTCAAGCGCCACATCGGAGGTCAAATAGTCAAAAAGAATAGCATAGTCAACACGCGCTGCTTCCACGCTGATCACCACGGCAGGCGTTGGGTTCTCCGCCTGTTGGATCTGACGCTTGACTGTGGCAAGAGTGTTGTTATACACCCTCTGCTGGTAGCTCTCCAGTAGTGTGTTCCAGGTATTCATCAAGAATGTATACGTGTCTACAACGCCAGGCGAGGTTAACAACTTGCGACCTGTTACAGTGCAGCAGGATACGATCTTACCACCGTCATTCTTGCAGTTGAAGTAGTTCGAGCGATCAGGTCTGTCCGCTTTCAGCTTTGACTTGGAAGCTTTCGGATGAACACCTTTGTTCTTTTGCCACTCCAG